>BNJU01000387.1_pt1 | contig 148003 bp, 197 predicted proteins | sample 8539281 | NCBI WGS metagenome assembly BNJU01 (sample SAMD00202456, study PRJDB9452) | human saliva metagenome | isolation source: human saliva | place: Japan | reverse complement strand
CACAATTACTGACAAATCAGAATTTTTTTCCCAATCGTAATCGCTGCATAACAACCAGCAGTCCCTCCACCGATAATCAAAACATCAGTTTCAAAGCTCCTTAATTTTCAGTTTTTTTCTTTTTTTCTCCACTTTTTACTGTTTTCTTCCATAAGATCATCCCCATAGCCAATGTATTATCTAAATAATGCCTATTTTATTTAAATTTATTGAATAAATATTTTTTTCCATTTGCCTTTATATTATTTTTATTTTTTTATGCAAAGGGGAACAATCGCCATCCCTTTGCAATCCCCGCTTGTCTAAGCATTTTTTTGAAAAACAAAATCGAAACTCGCTATCGCTCAAACAGTCGATTTTATTTCCAAAAAAATCACGACAAATTTAATTTAATTACGGTAGTTATTTAACTAAAAAAATTTATTAAATAATAACATCATTTTGATTTTTTTAATATTTCGCATTTTCCACAAGTTCCACTTTTTCATCTTCACCAAAAGCATATGCCCTGTAAATATAAATATTCACTTTCTCATTCACAGAAACCGATTCTTCCTCAATTTTACGATTCCCTTTTATCAAAACTCCGTTTATTCTAACACCAATTTCAACCTCTTTTCCACGAAATAACGTATATTCCACGATTCCAGTTTCAACCGAAGCCGAATATCTAAAACTCTCATTTAATTTTATAACACTTACATTTTCTGGACGAATAATTGCCTTTTGTCCATTTTCTAAATTTTCAAAACCTTTAAATTTATTAATATTTTCCAACTCTGTCGGATTTCCCCTGAACCTCCCACGACTAAAGTCGTAGAGTTCTAAAATCTTTAAAAAAATATTTAAAAATTTTCTAAGAGTTTGATAGCTTTACACTACCCTTATTCTTTTTAGGTGTGTTCAGCTCACCTCTATTGTATAGGACACTTAAGTCCACAACTTTACTTTTTCTTAGAATATTTAATGCTCCATTACAATCTGCATTTAATTGATAGCCTTTACTTGTTTGATATAGTCCTCTTTTTATTCTTTTTCCACTGAATACATATTCTTTGTAGATTTTTCTTTATCATATATTGGAATTTCATCTCCATCAAAAGAAACTTGCTTTTGATGTATAACTTTCTTCTTGCAGTTTAAATTCTATTCCATATAGTTTACATAGATATATTAATTTACCTCTTAATTTTCCCATATGGTATATTTACAAAATTTTTGATTATTTATACTTCCAATATTTGAATTTCTTTGAAAATCTTCATTATATCCTAGAACTATTTTTCCTATATCATTATTAAGACAATAATTTACAATTATTCTTGCTGCTTTTGAAAGATAATCATTTATACGATTATTTCTCTTTCTAGTTATTCTCTTTTGTCTTAATGTTGTGCGCTCAATCTTTTGCTTATCTTTTTATACTTTGTAATTTTGCATTTGTCTTATTATAGTATTGATTTATTGATTTTAATTTTCTACCATCTATTATGAATGAAACTCCAGCATTTGTAACACAAGTACATAGATTGTCTATGCCTAAATCAATTCCTAGTGCATTGTTTTTATTTAATTCCTTTGAACTTCTTCTACTTTATAAATGTATTGAATTTCAAAGTACCTAGAATGTTGTTTTGGTATTATTCTAATCTCTTTTTATTTTCTTGCCTTTTTAATACTGGTGGTAGCTTAATTTTAACTTCCTGATGAGTTTTTCTTAAACGAAATTTGAATAAGGAACTATCAGAATATCATCTTTTAATCTTACAAAACCTATAACAAGAGTTGTAAAATCATCTTTAGCAAGATATTTAGGTAATTTTTATTTTTTTATTATCATATTGACCATTCTTAGCAAGTTTTAAAAAGTCCAAAAAAATGATTTGAAAACTTCCGTCTACTTCTTTTTAGAATTTGTTGAGCCATATTAGAATTTAATTTTTTTATAGTTCTCACTATTTTTTTAAGCATTTTATAGTTTTCATTATAACTTAAATACTTTTTCTTATTAAAAATAATACTGTCTAATATTATATATAGCTTCATTAGTTAAGTTCTTGGCTATATGAGATAAATATTTTTAAATTCCTAAACTCCTTTTTACTAAGATGTTTTACCTGTTGTTTTAAAGTTAAATACATAGATATCACCTCCTTTTTCATCAGAGATATTATACCATGTATTCTACATTTTATCTGTCTATTTTTAAATTTTTTTAAAGTTTTTAAAACCCCACAACAGTGGGAAGCGTCGTTCACATAAGTGCGCTACTACTTATGCAGTTCTCAAAGATTTTATATCTTATAAACTTCTTGTTATCTCTAACAAGCACAGACTATATCTTATCCATAGTGTATCTCAACACCTTAGGCGAAACCACTTCCAATACCAATCGCTTGTATTGTACTCCCCTCACGAGGGATAGTCGTTGAACTTTCCTTTTCAGGCTTAGCTGCTGATTGTCTATTATCATAATGTTTAGGATTTAACCTTGCATCATCTAGTATATTTTTTCTGCTTTCGCCACCATCACACTTATACCATATTCTCACTTTAGTTATTATGTTGTGGTTATACTAGCTTTAAGAGTTCCCAGCAATTCAGTTTCTTTGTTGCACGGTTTTGCTCCGTGTCTACATACAAGTTTCCCTATATGCTTACTAAAATTTTCATGCAATTCATCTCATGACTAAAGTCACGAGTGTTCTTGCACTATTTAATAAATTTTGCCACAAACGCAGTCTTTGGATTGGTATAAATTTCTTTTCGGCGTCCCAATTTGCTCGATTCTTCCTCGATTTGTAACAATAATTTCATCTGCCACTTCAATTGCTTCTTCCTGATCATGAGTCACAAAAATGCTTGTAATTCCCACTTTATCAATCGTTTCACGCAACCAGTTCCTAAGATCTTGCCTAACTTTCGCATCAATCGCCGCAAAAGGTTCATCAAGCAACAATATTTCAGGATTTGGAGCCAACGCCCTTGCAAAAGCCACTCTTTGTCGCTGTCCTCCCGAAAGCTGATTTGGATACCGTTTCCCAAGCCCTTTAATATTCACAAGTTCCATCAATTTCTCCACTCGCTCTTTAATAACCGACTTTTTCTCCTTCGCAATTTTCAATCCAAAAGCAATATTATCAAAAACTGTCATATAACGAAACAATGCATAATTTTGAAAAACGAAACCGATCCCTCTTTTACTAGGCGAAACATCATTCACGACTTTCCCGTCTATCACAATTTCCCCAGAATCAGGTGTTTCCAATCCAGCAATCATTCGCAAAATCGTAGATTTTCCACTTCCTGAAGGTCCTAATAATGCCACTAATTTCCCTTTTTTTATTCCTAAATTGATGTCATTTGAAGCTTTATAGTCGTTATACATTTTATTTATATTTTTTTAATTCAACATACATAGATTCTCTCCTATGATTCTCTCTGCTTTTTTTATTTTACCAAGCCTTTTTCGGCATCAATTTTACGAAATTCATTAAAATCAACATTTTCTACTTCAATTTCTTTTGTAATCTTCAATTAATCCAAGAAATCTATCTTCATTTGCAAATTTTTCAAATTCAATATTTTTCATTTTTTTATAATATTTGCAATATCTTCAAGAAAAATATGGTATTTTGCTTGCTTTTATTTCTCCCACAATTTCATTTAGTTTTTACAGTTTTACCTGTAAATTCTCCTCTTACAAAAAAATTGCAAAATATTCTCCATCCTTTTTACGTCTTCCACTAAATCCAAGACGTGCAATTTGAGGTGTTGCACATGAATTTGGACATCCAGCAATTCTTATTTGCGGCAAATAATTTGTAAGCTCTTTTTTTCATCATTGTCAAAAAAATTCAAAAAAATATAGTCTAAAATTGGCGGAGTATCTAAAATTCCAACATTACAAGTTGTACTTCCGATACAAGAATATGAACTGTAAAAATTCATTTCCTCCGTAATATTTGCTCATAATTTCTTTTTAATTTTAAAACATCTTCTTTTTTTAAGTCCACGAACCAAAATACTTTTGAAAAACTTGTAAGTTTTCAATTCAACTTTGTAATCCAAATTTTTTTACAAATTCAATTAATTTTTCTCCATCTTCCTTATAAATATTTCCTCTCGCAGGTCTTAAATAATATCCATATTCTCCCTTATACTTTCCAGCCACAATATTTCTGTCGCTTTTTACAAATTCATCATTTTTTTAATGCTTTCATCTGTATTTTCTTCGCTGGAAAAATAATTCTATTTTTTTCAATTTCTTTTCTTTATCTAAAAATTTCTCTTTCGTCAAGCAATTTTTCTCGTATAAATTTTAAGGCTGTCCCCTTTTTTTCTGCATAAAAAAATTAGAAATATATTCGTTACACAATTCCAAAAAATTTTTCTTCTCCCAAATTTAATAAAACATAACGAAGTCTTGCTCTTGCACGAATTTTTACGATTTCCATGATCATTAAACACACTTCTTATTGCATGTATGTAATACAAAAACTCATCTTCTTCAATAAATTCCCTTAAAACAATAGCATTAGTTGAAATCGGTCCAATTCCTCCGCCAACATACACACGGAATCCTTTTTTCCCATCTTGAATTACCGCTTGAAATCCAATGTCGTTTATTTTTTTACATAAAGCGAATTTTTCTTCCTTATTTGAAAAAAAGCAATTTTATATTTTTCTTGGCAAATGCATAAATGTACGACCGTCTAAAAATATAATCTGTCGTAATTTTTTTGCATAAGGTGAAACATCAAAGACTTCTTCTTCAAAGCCTGTTGTTTCCGGTGTAATTACCGCCCTAGTCGAATCTCCGCAAGTCGCTTTTGTAAAAAAGCCTCTTTTTGAAATAGTTTCCAGTAAATCTGGCAAATTTTCCCTTTTTATTCCATGCAGCTGAAAATCCTGCCTAGTTGTAAGATGAAGCCTTTTATCAGAATGTTTTTGCACAGTATCCAGCAAATACTCAAAATCTTCAATCTCAATTTTACTTTCAAAAAAACGAGGTCTTATCATAAATGTCCCTTTTTTTCTTCCCTCAGTATAAAGCGCAAATGAAGTTCTAACCGCATTCCATTCCTTTTCCTTTTCAGGATCAGTCAACGCTTCCCTTGTCAGATTTATAATAAAATCCAGCTCCTTTTTTTCTCTTTCTGCTTCATAATTTTCAATTTTCTCAAAATTATCCAGTTTCATCCTTCCACCATTCCTCTCTTTTTTTCTGCTCCTGTCTTTTCTCTCCAATAAAAATTTATTTTAAAAAAATTCTTGCTAAAAATTCTAATATCCGATCTTAAAAATAACCTTTATTTATTTAATTATCAATATATTTGTATCTACAATTGTATTTTAACATTTTTATAAAAAAACTTCCACAAATAATATTATTTTGATAACCAAAATTTTTTTATTTTATTAAAAAAATAAGTTGAAATAAAATATTTAACGGAAAATAATTTTTTTCATATTTTCTAAATTTATTCCCAAATTATATTATATTATTTTTTTAATTTATAATGCTCTGAAAAAAATTTGTATTTTCTATCATTCTAATATAAATATAATGGTAACCAAAAGTAACAGGATATAATAACTGAAAAAAAGATATTTTTAAACAATCTTTTGGGCGATAAAAAGTTAGATTTTTTTACATTATAGAAAGGTTAATTTATTTTTGATTTTTGGATTGATTGAACGAAAGTCTGCTTTAACTTTTTTTAATATTATCGAAAGGAGATGATAAAAAAATATTTTTATGAGATGTATTTTTTTAATATTGAAACAATAGTTAAAAAAAGCTGTTTTCTTATTTATTGCAATTTCAACGACACTTTTTTTGCCAGATTACTGATCCCAGCTACAAATGGTATCCTGTTACAGAACTGATTGAAAAAAAGCGAATAAACTTAAGACTGGAGATATTCTAGTCCTGTCTAAGCAGCACACTATTCTGCAGTCTCAGGGGCATGTCGCTGTTATTAATGAGAATATGAAGATTGTGGAGTTCCCATCCTTTTTCAATCGGATATGCTGAAAGTCCTATCTTTGCCTGGTATGATGAAAAAAAGAAGGTTTCTGTGTTCAGGCTGAAAAAAATATTGATGATAATTTTAAGAATGCCCTGTTCAAGGAAATTGACAGGACTACGACCAAGACTTACAGGGCTTACCTTTAACAAGAACTTTGACAAGAGGCTTTACTGCTCATAGTTTGTCTATCTTGTATTTAAAAGGGCAGGGATTGATGTCAGGAAGGGATGTTGACCTGGATTCAAACAGGGGGCAGAGTTGTCCTGCCTTTTTGACATTATGAGGGTCGCCGCTTCTGGAAAAATGTTGACCTGGATGAATAGTCTTACTTTTTGTTTTTAATTAGAAACGATAAATATTGAATAACAGCAAGGAGAGTTTATGAAAAAAATTATTTTACTTGGAATTCTTGTCCTGTCTATTTCAGCATTTGCCGGTCACTTGGAGGATGGCAACTTCTACTTTGAGAACAGGGGAACTGGAAAAAGGCTGAAAAAAAGAGTATTTGAAGGCTGCTGAAAATGGCAATGCCAAAAGCCTTGTACCAGTTGGGATGCCTGTATTTTGAGCAAGGCAGGCTTGACAAGGCTGAAAAAATGTTTTTAGACGCCATTAGCAAGGGCGATAGCAGCTCTCTGTATCAATTGGCGCAGCTTTACTACTTTCAAGATAAACTTGACAAGGCTGAAACATTCTTCTTAAAAGCCGTAGACCGCAATATCCCTGAAGCTATGAATGAGCTTGGCCTTCTGTATTATGACAAGAAGGAATTTGACAAGGCAAAAAAATATTTCAAGATGGGAGCGGATGCCGGGGATGAATATGCTATACAAAATTACAGGAAAATGATGGAACAGGAATTGAAGCATCAGGATTAAAGAAAATAAAAAACAAACAAAAAGAAAAAAAGAAAGGAATGATTGATATGAAAAAATTATTTATTATTATCGCTTTATTGGCGGGCGCTTCAATCTTGTATGGAAGTACAAAAGATTAGATGGGTGGAAAAACTGAAGGTGAATTGCATGATGAATGGATGGAAAAAGGATACCCTGATTGGCCTGTTACTTGTGTAACAACTACGCATGGTGACAGATGGTGCAGATGGGGTACTAATTAAAGAGCATTTTGCTCTCAATTCAAAGGGGAAATTTTGATAAGGATTGTTATAAAAAAATTTTTAAAAAAAGCTGTATCATAAAGTTAATTTATGAATCGGCTTTTTTTATTTTGTCAAACTTTAAAAATTATAAATTCTTAGTAGAAATAAATTGCTAATTTTTTTACATTGTCTTTACCCTCTAAATGCTTTTGCTCCATCAAAAAAATAATTATAGTTGTAAAAATCATGCTAAAATACGGAAAAATGCAATGATTAAAAAGTCAAAAATATAAAAAAATGGAGGAGTATAATGACAGAATTAGAAAAAAATCAAAAGGCAATTATTCAATACATTGCTGATGCGAAAAAAGCTACGCCTGTGGAACTTTATACAGATGAAGATATAAAAAATGCTTATTCTTGTAAAGTTATTGGAAAAGATGGATTAAAAGTAGTTTTTGGAGATTGGGAAGAAATTGATAAGATTATTAAAGAAAACAATCTTACTAATTATTATCTAAAAAAATGACAGAAGAAATTCTGGTGTGCCTATGCTGACATTAAAAAAATATTAATGCAAGAATTGAGCCTGGAGTATTTATCCGTGATAAAGTAAGCATCGGAGACAGAGCCGTTATTATGATGGGAGCTGTTATAAATATCGGTGCTGAAATTGGTGAAGGAACAATGATTGATATGAACGTTGTTCTTGGCGGACGTGCAAAAGTCGGAAAAAATTGTCATATCGGTGCGGGTGCAGTGCTTGCGGGAGTTATTGAGCCGCGCTTCAGCTGATCCAGTAGTTATTGAGGATGATGTAGTTGTAGGAGCAAATGCAGTTGTGCTGGGAAGGTGTAAGAGTCGGAAAGGGATCTGTCGTTGCGGCAGGAGCAATCGTAACCGAAAACGTGCCTGAAGGCGTAGTTGTAGCTGGAACACCTGCTAAAATTATAAAAAGGCGTAGATGCAAAAACTGCTTCAAAAACAGAATTAGTTGATGCCTTAAGAAATATTTAATATAAATAGAAAATAATCATAAAAATGCTTTTTGTAGAGTTTATTAAATTTTTTTATATTTTTTTATAAGCAAAAATCAAATAAGCAAATGATATAATAAATGAAAAAAAGTTGCAAAAATTTTTAAATATTATATAAATTTTTTTAATTTTTGTAAATTGTCAAATTAATTAGGAGGAAAAAAATGAAAAAAACTATTACTAATAGGAGTAATTTTTGGTCACAGGAGTATCTCATTTGCTGATGGAAAAAAACAGATTATGAAAAAAAGCAGTGAAATTAGCTGGAGAAAAATAAAATAACAGATGCTGTAAAAAGTATTAGAAAGGTGTTGCAAAAGGAACAGACGCTTCTTATGCACAAAAAAAGCAAATCTTGAATTAGGGTATATTATTTAAAAGATAATAAAATAGCTCAAGCAAAACCTTATTTACAAGCAGCTTGGGGAAATGGATCATCTACAACTCCAGAAGCTGTTGAAGCCGCAAGATTACTTTACCTTGTAGGAATCCAACAAAAAAACAAGGCTGATGCTGAAAAATATATTATCTGGACAGATGAAAAATCTGGTGGAAACAATGCTGATGTAGTATCAAGCTTAATTATTTTCTACTTTGATAATAACGAACAATCAAAAGGAACTGCAAGATATAACAAAGCTGTACAATCTGCAAATAAAGATTTCGTAGCTGAAGTTAATTACAACATTGGGCAATATTATTTAACAAAAAATAATACTGCACAAGCTAAATCTTACTTGCAAAAAGCATATACAGGAGCTTCAGACCGTGTAAACGGAGCAGGAATTTTACTAGCTGAACTTGCAATGAATGAAAAAAATCCAGCACAAGCTGAAAAATATTTATTAGAAATGAATACAGCCGCAAAAGGTAAAAACGGTCAAATCCTTGAAATATTAGGAACTTATTATTTACAACAAAATAACCCAGCAAAAAGCTGAAGAATTTTTAACAAAAAAACAATAGCTGTAGAACCTAAAAATCCAACTGCAAAAAAATATTGCTTTTTAGGAATTTACGAAGTACAAAAACAATACAGCAAAAAGTAAATTCAATTTATAGCCAATTAAAATCAGCTTCACCAAAAAGTAACAAATAGACAAATTGGAACTTACTTTGGAAGCGTTGGTGCAGGATCATTAGCTGAAAAAAATATTTGCAAAAGGCAATAAACGAAGACAAAGATAATAATGCAAAAAGTTGTTTTTAGGTCAAGTTTATGCTGGATTAGGTAAAAAAAGCCGAAGCAATCAAAAATTTTACAAGAAGCTGTAAATAACAAAGTAAATGGAGCAGCAGAAGTTTTAAAACAAGTTCAAGCAATGAAATAATAAACAATTGAAATAATGAATTGTAAAGGCAATGTATCTCTAACTTTTATCAGTTAAGATAAATTGCCTGTTTTTTTAAATAATCTAAGAAATTAAAATTTAAAGGATGTGAGAACAATTAAAAGCAAATAAATTATTATTAATAGTAGTATTCGCCATAGCCAGCCTTACATTAAATGCCGCTACATACAAATCATCAAAATCTTCAGAAACAAGCACAAGAATAAGAAATGCCGCAAGTTACCAAAACAACAAAAATACCACAGAAAATGAAATCATTATTCCAGAAGGCCTAAAACCTGGCGACACAATCGGTTTAATCGCACCTGCAAACTACACTAACGAAAAACAGCAATGCAGAAGTAGAATATTTAAAAAGCAGAGGATTTAATGTTGTCTATGGTCAATCATTTTATTCAAAATGGTATGGATTTGGAGGAACTGACAATGTGAGGGCAAAGGATATAAACGATATGTTTGCTAACCCTAATATCAAGGCTATTTTCGCTGTACGTGGAGGATATGGCGGAATCAGAATCGTAGATAAATTAAATTACGATGCGATTAAAAAAAATCCTAAAATCATCTCAGGATTTAGCGATAACACAACATTACTTTTGGCAATTAATGAAAAAACAGGACTTGTAACATTTCAAGGGCCTATGGCTGATAACTTAAAAAAACATTCCTCCTGTTACAGAAAAATGCTTTTAACAAAGTATTTATGAGCAATGAATCATACAACTTGCTAGATTTTGATGATACATATTCAATCATGAAAAAAATGGACGTGGAAGCGGAAAAAAATTACTGGCGGAAATTTGTCCTTAGTAGTTGCAACGCTTGGAACGGATCACGAAATTAATACAGATGGAAAAAATACTTTTTCTGGAAGAAACAAATGAAGCAAGCTACCGTATAGATAGAATGTTACAACAGCTTAGACTCGCTGGAAAATTTGACAAATTACAAGGAATCATACTTGGCGACTTTAAAAAACCCAAAAACAGGCTGATCCTACAGACATGACAATTGATGAAGTATTCTATGACAATTTTGGAAAAATTAAATATCCCAATCATAAAAAAACTTCAAGTCTGGACACGTAAGACCTTTTATAGCCATCCCAATAGGAGCAAAAAGCTAAAATGGATACTTATAATCGACAAATTATTATAGAAAAAAAGCTACAAAATAAAAATACAATCTTTATTTTTTTAAATAAGGTTAAGTATAAATTAATACAGTTCCCAATCAAGCATATAAAAAAAGAGGCTGTTCAAAATGATTAAAAATTTTTGTGTTCAGCTTCTTTTTATCAAAAATTGAGAATTTAATATCGAATATTTAAATTATATGCAATATTGAAAACTAGTGCCTTACTTAATTGTTCAAAATTTTAAATACACCCCAATTCTTACATTTTTTTCTAATAAATAATCATAAATTTCTTGTATTTCTTTTGAATGTTCATCACTTTCATAAAAAAACTTGCTAAGGCATAATAATTTTCTGAAAGTTTTTTTAATTTTAAAAATTAATCCTTCTTTTGTCTTTTTAATGTCTGTACACCCTTATTAACATTTATAATTTTATAATCTTTTCTATCAGTTCCATTAAATATTTTTTTTCTATGTCTCTTTTATCATAACTTTGAGAGGCTCTTAAATCCTCTATTACAAAAAAAGCCTATTTTCTTTTTTTCATCATATAGATAATAACCATCTTTTTATTTTTTTAATATAAAATTTTTAGGGAGATTAACATTAAAAGTTTCATTGATTCCAGCTTTTACCACTACAATTTCTCTTTTCTTTAATGACTCAAAATAATTTTTAAATTCTAGAAAATTTTTCTTCTGCAAAGATTTCTACTCCCTCGATTCCATTTTTTTGGTGATGGAGTACAACCAATTTCTTCACATATTCCCCAACCTACCAATGTAGTTAGACAAGAATTCAATCCAAATATTAGTATTACAAATAACAAAAATATATTTTAATTTTTCTCATTTTATTTTCCAACCCTTTCTCTCAGATTTTTTTAAAAACATCTTCTAAATTGTTGTTATTATTTTTGTTGCAAATTATTTTTTTATTTCGAGATTTTTGAATTTCTGTTTCATTTGTTTTTCAATGAAGAATTTCAAAGCCATATTTTTCCACCTGTTCTAATTCATCTAACTTATTTTTTTATATTCAAAATCTCCATCAAAAATATATTCTATGCCTACTAAATTCTTTTATTCAATATTCTTCATATTTGAAATTTTTGACTCCTGTTAATATTAATTTATTCCCAACATCCTTTCTTATATTGTTTTTTTCTAAATTAATAAAGTCTGTTTTTTTGCTCAGTTCTTTTCTATTCAAGCTCTGAATATTAATAATTTATTCGATTTATTAACTGAAAAAAATATTCGCAAAAAAATAAGATACAAAAAAATCATTATATGTCAAAAATTATTTTTTTGATTAGAAATTAATTAATAATACCATAAATTAATTAAAAAGTCAAGTTTATATACAAAAAAATATAAAAAAATACACTATCATAATTAAAAGTAAATTATTTTTTTAGTGTATTTTTATATATATTTTCTATGTAAATTATCGCAAAAGACCAATCAAGTCTGTAAGCAAGAATGGAATATAAACTTCTCCATCAGCAAAGTTAGAAGCTTCCCTTTATTGAAAAATCAAGACAAGAGCATCGTTTTTCCAAATAGAAACTTTGTTGTCTGTCAATATCATCAAGTTTATCAATTTGTGGAAGTCCAAACTGTTTAAATCTTGAATTTACAACATCTGTCAGTTCACTATTAAATCCATCTACAAATAAATCTTTAAGTTGCAATTGTTTACCACTTTTTTTAAGTTATAAGATATTGCATTATGAAGAACTGTCTTTTGTCCTGTATCGTTATCTGTTAAGTTAATTGTAAACAAAACGCTTAAAAAAATAAACTATTTTTCCGCTGTAACTTCATAAGAAGTACTATATGATACATGCTTTGTGGATTTATATCTTGAAATAAAGTTTTCCATAATTGCATTCATATTCTTAACAATATCAGAATTTGCGCCACCTATAAACGATGGATAAGAAATTTTTTTGAGTTCTTCGTAATTTTTTTGTTCTAGGACTGACCTTTATACTGCTGCTTGATGTTGGAGAATACCCTTGAAATGTAAAAGTCGTATCAATCTTTTCCTTTTCCTTTGCAAATGACACATTAAATACAAGCAATGCCATAAAAAAATAATGTTAATTTTTTTCATTTTTATAATCACCTCAAAAATTTTTTTCTAATTATTAAAACCTGTCTTATTATATCACAAGCAAGAAAAATATTTCAAATTTTTTTAATTTTTTTCTGCCACTATTTTTTTCAATATAACTGATAAAAAAATTTATGTTTCTTCAAATTCTTTCTGAGTAAATAAAAATAAAAGAATAAATTGACAAATATAACAAAAAAATGGTAATATAAATTCAGGTTTTGGAGTTAATCGCTTGAGAATTTTTAGAACAAAAATTTTTAAGAGGAAAGTCTGGACTTTGCAGGGCAAGAGAGGCAGCTAACGGCTGCTGGGAGAAATCTAAGGAAAGTGCCACAGAAAAGAAACCGCCTGATTTTTTTCAGGTAAGGGTGAAAAGGTAGTGTAAGAGACTACCAGTGATTTAAGAGATTAAATCAGCTAGGTAAACCCCTCTCAAAGCAAGGGCAAGCAGAAAGCTGTTAAGAGACGGCCCGTCTTGGCTTGATTGGTAGCTCGCTAAAATCCATAAGCAATTATTGATTTAGATAAATGATTAACTAATACAGAATCCGGCTTATACCAAAGCCTATAAGACTCAGAAATTTTTTTCTGGGTTTTTTTATTTTTGATATTTTAAAAAAATTTTTTTGTAAAGATACTTATTAAGTTATATTTTTAAGCCTTTTGTCTACATTTACGTAAATGTCTTGACAAATTAAAAAAATAGTTATATAATAGGATCAACATAGTAAAACAACTTTAAAATTGGATACAAAAAAATTATGAATGGATACTCAAGCTATAGGTTCATTAATTTTAGTTTTTCCAATTTTGAAACAGATTTAAATGATATAAAAAAATATTATAAAATAAAAATAAAAATTTAAAAGGAGACAATTTAAGACAGTGAGTTATAAATTTACAGATTTTTTTAAAATAAAAAAATGAAAAAGCAATTAAGCGAAATGACAAATCAAGAAATTTACTATAAGTTGCTTGAATATATTAAAGAAAGAGCATATGAAAAAAACTAAAAATGAATCTAAAAAGAAAAATATACTATATTTCTGCAGAATTTCTAATTGGAAAAATTATTATCAAACAACTTGATTAACTTGGGAATTTATAAAGAAGTTAGAGATGAATTAGAGGCTGCAGGAAAAAAATTTAAGCCACGTGGAAGAAGTTGAAACAGAACCTTCATTGGGAAATGGTGGACTTGGAAGACTTGCTTCTTGTTTCGTTGATTCAATGTCAACTTTGGGAATTAATGGAGAAGAGTTGGACTTAACTATCATTGCGGATTATTCAAGCAAGTTTTTTTAGAAATAATGAGCAAAAAGGCTGAAGCAAACTACTGGATTGAAGATGAAAGCTGGTTAAGAGATACAAATATCGGATATGATGTTAAATTCAAAAAAATTTCACTTTACATTCAAAAATTAAAAAAAGAATTGACATTTTAGGATATGAAAGAGATACAAAAAAATTACTTAAATTTATTTGACATTGAAAGTATTGACTATAATTTAATAAAAGATGGTATTTCATTCGATGAAGAAAATATTGAAAAAAATCTAACATTATTCCTATACCCTGATGACAGTACAAAAAAGGGGAATTGCTACGTATCTATCAACAATATTTCATGGTATCAAATGCAGCAAGATTGATTATTGCTGAAGCAACTGAAAAAAAGGAAGCAATATTCATGATTTAGCAGATTATGCTTTTGTTCAAATTAATGATACACATCCAAGTATGGTAATTCCTGAATTAATTCGTATCATGACTGAAGAACATAATATTTCTTTTGATGAGGCAGTGGAAATTGTAACAAAAATGACTGGATACACAAATCATACAATTTTGGCAGAAGCATTGGAAAAAAATGGCCTTTGGATTATTTGGAAGAAGTTGTGCCAAATATTGTTGAAATTATAAAAAAACTGGATAAAATTATAAAAGATAAATATTCAAATAAAAAGGTACAAATTATAGATGATCAAAATAGAGTTCACATGGCAAATATGGATATTCACTTTTCTTCAAGTGTAAATGGAGTTGCTTATTTGCATACTGAAATATTGAAAAAAATAGTGAACTTAAGGATTTCTATGAAATTTATCCTGAAAAAAATTCAATAATAAAAACAAATGGAATTACATTTAGAAGATGGCTTGAAAGCTGTAATGAAGACTTGGCTGATTACTTCAAAAGAATTAATTGGTACAGATTATTTAAAAGATGCTGAACAATTAAAGGAACTTTTTGAAATTTGTAGATGATAAAAAATGTATATGAAAAAAATTAGCGAAAAATTAAACACGAAAAATAAAATTAAATTGAAAAAAATACTTAAAAACATACACAAGGAATCATTATAGATGAAAATAGTATCATTGATACTCAAATTAAAAAGATTCCACGAATATAAACGTCAACAAATGAACGCTTTATATGTAATTAAAAAAATATTTAGATATTAAAAATGGAAAAATTGCCTGAAACAAAAAAATAACAGTATTATTTGGTGGAAAAAGCTGCACCAGCCTACGTCATTGCCCAAGACATAATCCACTTGATACTTTGTCTATCAGAAATTATAAACAACAATCCAGAAGTAAACAAATACTTAAATGTTTACCTAGTTGAAAAACTATAATGTAGGATTAGCTGAAAAAAATTATTCCAGCAACTGATATTTCAGAACAAATCTCTCTTGCTTCAAAAAGAAGCCAGCGGAACTGGAAATATGAAATTCATGCTAAATGGAGCATTGACACTTGGAACAATGGATGGAGCAAATGTGAAATTCATGACCTTGTAGGCGATGAAAAATATTTATATTTTTTTGGAAAACAAAGTGATGAAATAATAAAATTATATGAAACTTCAGGTTATGTTTCAAAAAGATTACTATGAACAAGAAGGAATTAAAGAAGTAGTTGATTTCATAACTTCAGATGAATTAATTAAAGTTGGAAATAAAGAAAGATTGGAAAGACTTCAAAATGAATTAATAAATAAAGACTGGTTTATGACTTTAATTGACTTTTGCAGATTACTGCAATACAAAGGAAAGAATGTTTAAAGATTATGAAAACAAAGACTTGTGGTACAAAAAAAGTAATAAACAATATGGCAAAAAGCAGGGTTCTTCTCATCAGACAGAACAATTGCACAATATGAAGATGAAATTTGGAAAACTAAATAATTAATTTAAGTAGAGAGGCTATCTTTAAATGGTAACTTTATTAAAGGTTAGCCTCTTCTTTTTTTATCTTTAGTTTTTTTCTAAAATAATAATTAATGAAATCTAAATTTTTTTAAATATTTGACAAAAAGTAAAATTATATTTTATAATAACTTATAATTTAAAAATATAAAAAGGGAGAAATTTTATGAAAAAAATTTTTATTTATGCTAGTTGTATTAATTTTTTTGGTTCTGGAATTATTGTTGCTGGCGAAGTTCCAGAAGATATTGTATTTGTAGGAGATTCAATAATGGATAGCAGTAAAGCAGTATATTGCTCCTAATTTTAAAAAAATCCATATTTTGACACAAAAATTTCACGTCAATTTTCAACACTTCCAGGAATTGTTACAAAAATTAGTTGAAAATGGAAAGTTGAAAAACTACGTTAGTTGTTCACCTTGGAACAAATGGAAAAATTTACAGATAAAGATTTTTGACTATGTTATGAAAAATGGCAAATGGGAAAGATGTATTCTTTATGAATACTGCACATAAAGATCCATGGGAACAGGAAGTAAACAAAAAAACTTAAGGAAAAAAGTTGCTCAATATCCAAATGCCTATCTTATAGACTGGTATTCTTACGCAAAAGGTAAAAAATCAATATTTTTACAAGGACAGAACTCATCCAAATGATAAAGGACAAAGATATTATGCAGACTTTTTAACAAATGAAATTAAAAAAACATTATCTTGAAGAAAAATAAAGAAGAAGAAAAATAAGGATACAAAAAAATAATGATTCTTTTGAAAAAAATAATCCTTCAAATCCACAAAAATAATGATGGAAATAGTGAAAAAAATAATAGATTTGAGAAATTTAACAAAAGATACAATAAAAAAACTATTAATTTCATAATTCCAAAAATATTCATAATTTAATTACAAAAATTTCAAAAACTACTTTAATTTCAAACTTAAATAGTTGAGCTATCATAAAAAATAGATTTAACAATTTTTTTAATGTTTGTTTTAAGGTAGTTTTTTTCAATATTAATTTTTTTAGTAGTAAAAAAATTTTAACGTTATATAAATTATATTAAAAGATAAAAAAAGAAAGGAATTTTTTATTTATGAAAAAAACAAAGAATACAAAGTCTTGACATATTAAGAGCAGTTGCACTTGTTCTTATTTGTGTCTATCACTGGTTTTTCCTACAAGGGAACTTATATTGGAGTTGTTATATTTTTTTGCATTAAGCGGATATTTGGTAACTGGCGGTCTGCTTTCAAGAGATTTTTTTCAATATTTTTCTGTAATTAATCGAAGATTAAAAAAAGATTTACCCAAGCCTTTTTAATTGTTATCTTAATTTCAACTATAGCATTATATTTCGTAAATAATGGACTTGAAGATAAGTATAAATACAGTGCATTATTTTCAATATTAGGACTAAATAATATTTATCAAATTTTTTTCAAAAAAATGTCCTATTTTTGATAGCTTTGGAATTATTTTACCGCTTACTCATGTTTGGGCATTATCCTTCTTGACTCAAATGTATGTATTTTTTTCCAATTTTAATTCAAGGATTGAAAAAAACTTAAATTAAAAAAATAACATAATCGGTATTGTTCTTTTTGGTAATTGGGACAGCTTCAGGTTTAATGATGGCTTACGTATTTTATGTAACTTCAAATTCTCCAGAAGGAGCAAATTTTTTTCAAGAATATATTATGGACTAGACACTCGTGCATTTGCATTTTTCATTCCTGCTGGAATAGCTTGTTTTTTTATGCAAATAGGGAAATCACAAATAAGATCGAGAAGAAAAATTATATTTATTTTAGGAATACTTGGTTTAGCATCTCTTATTTTTCTTTTTCTTTTGGAATAGATTACAGAAATGCCTATAACTATTATGGATTAATGTTTTTTTAGCCAGTATTTTAATTGGATTTACAATCTTGCTATTTTTCAAAGCCAGAATTACAGAAATTCAGTCTTTCAAAACATCCAAAAATTTTTTTAATCCAATTATAAGATTAGGACAGCATCAGTATCAGTACTATTTATGGCAATACCCTATTATGATATTTACACGTGAATATTTTAAATGGGCAAAACTTTCAAATATGCAGAAATTTTTCATTCAAGTTGTTATTCTAATTGTAATTTCAGAACTATGCTATATTCTGCTTGAAAAAAATAGCAAGAAATATGAGAAAGCTATAAATTATGCGAGCTATCCAGTTTTAGCCGCTATTCTTGCAATTTTAGTATATTCTCCAGTTTATGAAAATAAAGATCTGGAAGAAATGAAGGAAGTTCAAAAAGCTTTGGAGACTCCAGCCGCTGAAGAAAATAAAAAGGAAACTCCAGCAAATACTGCTTCTGCAGCAGTACAAAATTCCCAAAATGAAGAACTGACAATAGATAAATTGCTGGCGGCTTTAAATACACCTTCAAAAAGTATTGAAGCGGAATCTAAAATTCAAGATGAAATTTTGAAAAAATATCCAAACGATGAAAGGGAAATATTGTTTATTGGAGATTCGGTACTTCATATGACAAAATTTGATTTGAAGAAAAAATATCCAAATGCCATTATAGAAACAAAAGTCGGTCGCCAATTTTATGAATTGCCAAACATGTTAAAGAATTTTGCTCAAAATGGAAAATTGAAAAAAATAGTCGTTATTGCTCTTGGTACAAATGGTACAATTTTTGAAAAGGATATGAAATCTGTTTTACAAACGTTGCAAGGTCATGATGTTTACTTTATAAATACAGTTATGCCTGATCCTTGGCAAGATAGCGTTAATGCAGAAATTAAAAAAGTAAGTTCTGAAAATCCAAATATAAAAGTAATCGACTGGTATTCATATTCAAAAGGAAAACAGCAATATTTTTACAAGGATGGAACACATCCAAAAACCTCATGCAGCCAAGAGATATGTAAATCTTTTTATATTCTGTTTTAAGTAAAGATATTATAAATTCTAATAAATCAAATTCAGGTAATTCAAGTAATTCAAGTAATAGCAATTAATACTTAAATTTAAAAAAATAAAATTCATAATAAATCCATTATTCTAATGGAAAATAGATAAAAATCAAAAAGCAAAAGTCAGGGATTTCCCGACTTATTATTTTATACTCTTATTTTTATTCCTTTGAAAAAAATTTTTTTATAGCATTTTCAAGATCCAGATGACAGTATCCATTAGGATTCTTATCTAAATAATTTTTGATGGTATTCTTCAGCTAGGATATAATGTTTTAACGGCCTAACTTCTACTTGAATTTCTCTTGAATATCTGTTCTGCTCATTTTCTACCCTTGTCCTTATTGTATTTAATTCATCTTTATCCACATAATAAATTCCAGTTCTATATTGTCGACCTTCATCAAGTCCCTGTCTATTAATACTTGTCGGGTCAATTATTGAGAAATAATAGTTGAGAAGCTGATTTAGAGATACTTGATCTGCATCGTACGTTATATGCACAGTTTCAACGTGATCAGTCATTTTTAGAATATCATAATTAGTATCTAGAGTTTGTCCATTTGCATAGCCAACTGATGTTTTAATAACACCTGGAGTCATTTTAAAAAAACTTTTTCCACACCCCAGAAACAACCTCCAGCCAAATAAATTTCCTTAATGTTTGCCATAAATTACGTACACCTCCTTTACTTTAATAAGTGGCAACAACTATAAAATTGTCCATATATTTACTTTTTCGTTTCTATTCCATCATAACAATCGGTTTTTTTATAATTTTCATGTATTGTCATAATTGTATGTTGTAATTATACAGGCTAATAAATAGAAATTACTTAATTATTCCTTTGTAGTTACTTATTAAGGTGTAGGTGTATGTAATTATTAATAAAATTATTTTATTTTAATTTTTTATTTTCATTTGAAATTGCATCTTTTAACTGATTTAACGCTTTTTCTAAAACTGCTCTAGGACAAGCTGTATTTAATCTCATAAATCCTTCTAATCCCCTTTGATATACTCGCCCTTCATTTAATCCCAATTTTGCCTTTGTCAGCATAAATTTTTCAAGCTGTTCCTGATTAAATCCAAACTTTTCACATAATTTTCTGCAGTCTAGCCATACTAAATATGTTGCTTGCGGAATATTTGGCATAATTTCTGGAATATATTCCTTAAAGAAATTATTTAAAAAAATAAAATATTATTTTTCCAAATATTTCTTTAATTGCTTTAAATATTCCTCTCCACCATCAGAATAGGCCGCAATTGTAGCAACCAAATTAAACGGATTATTTCTATGAACTTCCAAATCCTTTCCAAAAATCTGTCAAATTTGGCTTTTTACTTCCAAATTATTGAAAACTATTGTGGCACTTTGAAGACCAGCAAGGTTAAAAGGCTTTTTCCTGTCGAAGTACAAGTTATCGTATTTTGTCTAATTTCTTCAGAGACACTTGCCATTGGAATATGCTTGTTATCCCACAATGTCAAGTCAGCATGAATTTCATCTGAAATTACAGGAACTTTATATTTTATGCACAAATTCCCAATTGCTTCTAATTCTTCATGTGTCCACACATGTCCTAAAGGATTGTGAGGATTACAGAAAATAAATAATTTTTGGTTTTTCTTTTTAATTTATTTTTCCAAATTTTTCCAAATCAAGCGAATATTCTCCATTTTTTTCAATAAATTTATTTTTCGATAATAATTCTTGCATTATCTTCACTAATATCATAAAATTCTGAATAAACAGGTGTCTGTATTAAAAATTTTGTCACCCTTTTTCAGAAAAAAAGCTGTATTAATGATCCTAATGTCGGAACAACTCCAATACTAAAACTAAGCAGTTCTTTTTCTTGGTTTCCCATCCGAATCTTCTTTTTTTGCCAATTTATAAATGACTCAAAATATTCATCAGGACGGTAAACATATCCAAAAATTCCGTGCTGAGCTTTTTTTCAAGAGCATCAATTATGGGCTGCGCTGTCTTAAAGTCCATATCTGCAATCCAAAAGCGGAATTACATCATCTACTCCAAATTTTCTTATAAGTTCATTGTATTTTTACAGAATGATTGCTCTTTCTGTCAATAATTTCATCAAAATTGTATTTCATAAAATCACATCCTTTTTATTTATTTATAGTTTTTAATTATTTTTTTATTGACAATCCTCAAATTAAATTATAAAATATATACAAAAATACTGTAAAGAGGTAAATTTAATGACTAAAAAAATATAGCAAAAAAATTTTTATAATACAGCAAAGTGCAAAAGCTTTTTTTATTACAAAGGCTACAAAAAAACACGGAATTAACCGATATTTTTTTAAGGCTTGTGAAATGCCTAATGATATTTTTCTATAAATTTTTTTCCAGCAAGGAAGAACTTCTTATTGCTGTTATAAAATATCATACTGAAAAATCTTATAAATTTTTTTCAATAATAATGTAGATGACTTGTCAATTCAAAAAAATTTCACTATTTTTTTGAAAAATATTTTTGAAAACATTGAAAATAACAAATTTCACGGAGGAAGTCCGCTTGGAAATCTAGCTCTTGAACTATCTGATATTAACAAAAAAATATCCGTGAGGAGCTTGTAAAATCATACAAAAAAATCGAACTTAGATTTTCATTTTTTTATAACAACATTAAAATATGCTTTTCCTGAAAAAAATATGATAAGATTGTCCCTGAAACAATAGCAAGGATTTTTAATTGCTTTTATTAGAAGGTACTATTCTTATGTTAAAAAAACAGAAAAGGAAAGTTCTGCAATTAATGACTTTTTTTGTAATTTTTTTGACTCGATTTTTCATAATTAATGATGCTGATGAAAATAAAGAAGCCAAAAAGGAGAAAAAAAGAAAAAAATCTCAAAATCAAAACCCTTATGTTCAAAAATAACGAAGAAAGTACCGATAATATTTCTCAAAATATTCTAGAAAATATATCACAAAAAAATCTAATAATGCTGATCAGGAAATTGGAAAAAAATAGAAAAATTCTAACATAGAAGAAAAATAATTATTTTAATGATGATATCTACTATGATGTTGATTCAGACAGCTTAATTAATGTCTTCAATAATTTAGAATCTTCAAAAAATTGAAGATAATAATGAAAAATAATAACAAATAAAAAAATTTAAAGAAAATATAAATTTCTTTTTTTAATAAGGTTTAGTAAAAAGTTTTAACTTCATATAAATAAAAAAATGGAGCTCATTAATAAATAAGACCTGTTCAACAATCTAATTTTTTTGTTTCCACAGGGGGTCTTGCCCCTTTCTTTAGAATACTTGCTAAAAAAATATTATTTATATTCAAATCTTTCACTAGAGACAATTTTACCGTCTTCTGTTACAAATACCTGATAATATGCCTGTTTGCCGTATAAAATTACCTTCCAGTTTCTAAATCCCTTTTTATAAAGCCCAACATTTTCTGATTTTATATCTTCACTAAATTTTTTTCTTTATTTCAGCAATACTATTATTTACAACTACATCTCTTGAAACGACTGCTGAATCTGGAACTGTTCTTTTACCAACCGATGAACAGCTTACCATTACTCCCAAAACATAAAGTTACTGCTATTCTTTTTTTATTTTATTTTTTTCACTATTTATCCACAACCTCTATTTTAATTTCAAATTGTAATTGCTTTTTCCTTATCCAAATATTTATATTCTATTTTTTTCAAAACAGCATCTGGATTATTTTTCCAAAAATTTCATTAATATTTTGATTAGCCTTCTCAATTTCTTGAAAAATTCGCTGCAAGCTGATTATTTGAGAAGCCCTTTATTTTTAGATAATTAAACATATTAAAATCAACCATTGAACTCTCCTTTCCTCAAATCCTCAAATTAAAATTTTTTTATTTAAATTTATTTTTTTCTAATTCATATATGTTTTTTTCTAAAATTTTTCTCAAAAGATAAATCTGTCTTAAATCCAGCGGCTTTTTATATGTCCTCCGCCACCAAAAATTGAAGCTATTTTATTTACATCATATTTATCATTTGCACGAAAACTTCCCTTTAGAAAACCATCAATATTTTTCCCTTACAAACAGAGAAATTTCCATTCCTTCAATTCTCAAAAAGCATTTCCGCCGTACCATCTGTATCATCCTTTTTCAATTCCCAGTTCCTTCATTTTTTTCCTGGGTCAAATAATAACTGGCAAACTTATATTTTTTTCATTAATTTTTTTTATTTTTTTATAAACTTCACCAATTAATTCAACCTTTTTTTCACTAACTTCAAAAAAATAATATTGGCAATTTTGTGATTATTCACACCTGCTCCAATTAATTTTTGAACAAACAAGAAAAAGTATGTTCTGTAACATTGTCATGCCTAAAGTTTCCAGTATCGTTAATTATTCCAAGATACATATACTCAGCAATTTTTTGTCAATCCAATATCAAAAAAATTTCTAAAAATTGATACAGAAGCTCACTTGTGCTGCAAATATCTTCCACATAGTTAAAATCAGCATGTTCAGTATTGCTTACATGATGATCAATATTGATTGACTTTTTACTTAATTTCTTTATTTCCACAGACTTTCCGTATCTTTCCTCATTTGCACAATCTAAACTTATAAACAAATCAAATTTTTTTACTATTTTGAGCATCTTTATTAAATTCATCACAAAATTTTTTTCGTAATTCCAAATTAACTTTGTATCTTCAAAATGTCGCATATATTTAGGAAGTTTGTCATCAATAATAATTTTTTTACATCCTTTTTCAATATTATTTTTTTGGCAATATTCATTTATCATAAAAATAAAATGCCAAAAATTGAACCGAGCGCATCTCCGTCAGGATTAACATGTGCCGTTAAAATGATACTTTTAGCAATCTTTACTTCTTCTACAATCTCTTTTTGGTATAATGTTTCCTTTATAATTTTTTTATTCATAAATTTATTTTTATTCCATTCTTTAAGTTTATTTTTTTATTTTCAAAAAAACTTTTTATTCTTCCTATTTTCCAACTGAACGGATCATATAACCGCCACCTGCTCTTTTTTTGCTTGATTTTTCCATAGCTTTTTAATGTATTAGGATTGTCTGTCATATTTGACATTACTACATAAACTGTTTTATCGTTTACAGTTGTTTTTTTATAATAAAAGTTTCCACCAAGCCTTTTTGCTATTCCTCTTGCTGAAGCTTCTGTTGTTACTGAAGCCACTTGAATGTACTTTTTTTAGGCCCTTGATGTTTTTTTGCATTTTCTCTAGCTCTTTTTGCCGCTTCCTCTTTGGCTTTTTTAGCTGCCTCTTCTTTTGCACGTTGTCTTGCCGCTTCTGCTCTTGCCTGTGCCGCCGCCTGTTCCTTTCTTGCCGCTTCTATTTGCTGCTGTTTTTTTATTTCGGCTTGTCTGGCTGCAAGTTTTGCCTCTTCCTGACGTTTTTGCTCAGCCGCTTTTTGTTGAGCCACTTTTTGCATTTCCGATTTTTGCGCCTCTAATTTTACCTGCTCTTCCTTTTTTTTAGCTTCATCTGCTGCTTTTGCATCAGTCTTCTGTTTATTAGAATTTGCAGAATTCTTTTGTAAATCTACAGTTTCTGCCGGTTTAGCCTGCTCCATCTCCTTTGCAACTGTTTCATTGTTATTTTCCACAACTTGCTTTGGCAAAGTCAGGTTATTTTTATAATCCTTTTGAATTATAAAAAAATTCTTATTTCTTACTTTCATATCCTTTGTAATGCTCTCAGTCGTATTTACCTTTTGACTTTTTATATCCCGTAACAAGCACTGCTCCATAAACTACAATTGCAACAATTCCCACAGCTCTCATAACTTTAAACGGATTTAATCGAAAACTCATATTTTTTTCTCCCTTCATTTCCTTATTTTTTTATTTACTTTTTACAAAAAAATCTTAACTTTTATTATACAAACAAATTTTTTTGCAAGTATTAAATAACTTTTTTTACAACTTCCTATTTTAAAACATTCTATTTTTTATATTATAAAGTAATCTCTTTTAATATTCTGGTAGAATTTTTGGCCGCCAATTTTACAAAAGTCTCATATTCCATATCAGACTCATCTGTGATTGAATCAGAAATTGAACGAATTATTAAAAATTTCACGCCTAATCTTGTGCAGACTTGAGCCACGGCACCACTTTTCCATATCCACGCAAAGTGCTTCAAAAATCCTTTCCCAAGCCGAATCTTCACATCCTTTTTTTACCTACAAACTGATCTCCTGTCAAAATTCTTCCAAAAAATATGCGATGATCAAAATCATTTATATTTCCAGCCTTTTCAACCAATTCCTTATCCGATTCAAAAGCCCATTCCTTCATTTGCGGAATCTGTCCCATTTTATATCCAAATGCTGTAGCATCAACATCGTGCTGAACAATGTCATGCCCTATAACAACATCCCCAACTTTCAATCTTTCATCCAATGACCCAGCCACTCCAGAAAAAGATCACTTCACTCACTTTAAATTTTTTTCAATTAATAAAGTCGCTGTAATCGCAGCATTTACCTTCCGATTCCAGATTGTACAAAAACAACATCCTTATCATTAAATTTCCCAGTAAAAAAAGATATTCCACTTATCACAGTTTCCTTAATTTCCTTAATTTCCTTTTTTATCGCTTCAGCCTCTTCAACCACTGCCCCAATAATTCCTATCATTAACTATTCCCTCCTATTTTATTTTTCTTCAACATTATTAATATTGTCATTATCTTCATCATTGCCTTCGATAATCATATTTGTATTTCCCTCATAAATATACGTATCCTTCAATTTACAAGTTTTGGTTTCATTCGTATTAAGAGTCGCCTGAAATTCCCATTTTTCATTTTTTGCAAGTGAACTGATATTATCTACAGCATCTCCTACTTTCGCTCCATTTTTATCAAAACATGGAATTTCAATGGTCAAATTTTTTTTAGTCACTCCATTATGTGTCAAAATTCCTGTAACAATGGTCTTTCCACCAGTTATTTCCACTTCTGCATCTGAAAATTTATATTTTGTATTTTTAGCTTTAATTTCTCCATTACTTCCGCCAATAATACCTCCAATTAATTTCCCAGTTGTTCCAATAACTGCTCCTGTAACTCCACCAGCAGCCTTTATAGTTCCTCCTACTACACTTCCAACTCCACTAATAATTCCACAAGATGAAGTTCCCAACATTATTCCAAACAATAAAATCCTTCTTTTCACTTTTTTTTTCCTTTTTATAAAATTCAATACTTGACTTCTTGTTATTTTTTTGTTAAAAAATGTCATTCGTATAATATTAGAATAACATATTCCCACTAAAAAAACAAGGCAAATCATCTAATTTTTGCCTAAAAGAATACTAGAATCCTTGCCCATATTTATTTAAATTATTGTTCTTAAAATCTCAAACTTCCCAACAGTTTTTGTCTTAATTCCAGCAGGAATTAAAATTGTTTCACCCTTTTTAGCCGAAAGTTCTTCATTTTCTCCCCACACAATTTTCCCTTCTCCTTCAAGGAACGAGTAAATTGTCATACTTTCATTATTTACATCTTCAAAAGAACCATTAAATCTTATTTTATCAATCAAATAATATTCTTTTTCTATAATATTCTTTCTCAAAATATCTTTCTCATTTTCAGATTCATCAAAATCAGTATTCTTAATTTCCACTTCCTTTCCAAAATCAATTACATCAGCTGAATCCTGCAAATGCAGCTCCCTTTTCTTTCCATTTTTATCAATTCTGTCAAAATCATAAATTCTATAAGTGACATCTGAATTTTGCTGAATTTCCGCAAAAATTACGCTCCCTTTTAGTGAAGCATGAACTGTCCCTGGCGTAATATCAATAAAATCACCCTTTTTTTACAGATTTTTTTCTTCAAATAATCCATCAAAATCATTTTTTTCACTTTTTCCAAAAATTTTTCTTTTCTAATTCCAGGCTTCATTCCCAAAATCAAAGTAGCGTCATCACTTGCCTCCATTATATACCAAGATTCACTTTTTCCCAAATTCATTATGTTTTTTTAAAGGCAACTTCATCACTTGGATGCACTTGAATTGAAAGTCTGTCATTTACATCAAGATATTTTATAAGTAACGGAAATTTATTTGAATATTTTTTTCATAAACTTTTTTTCCTACAAGTTCACCTTTATATTCCTTGTAAATATCGTCCAGTCTTTTTCCAGCCAAAGTGCCATTTTTCCACAATACCCATTCCATGCGGATGTGCCGACACTTCCCAAAGATTCACCAATTTTCTTACCTTCAGGCAGCTTCATTCCCAATTTTGTTTCAAATTCACGTCCACCCCATACTTTTTTTCCACAAAAAAATTTTTTTTAAATTTCATTGGATATAACATAAAAAAATATTCTCCTTTTTCATAATTTTTTTGTATCTTTTTATTTTATAATAACATTTTTAAAATAAATTTTACAATGATGTAATTAAAGTTTTACAAAAAAACTGCAAATAATATCTGTAAGGAAAAAAAGATTTTTTTATTTTTTTGGTGTGTTATCCTCGACTTAAAAAAATAATAGACAACTGTAATTTGAATTATGATATAAAAAAATCGTTAATATAAAAAAACTGCCCTGTATTTTAAAGGCAGTTTAACCGATTTTTTTCTATCTACAAATATCTGTTTTTTTACAATTTAATTATACTATAAAAAAATCTTTTACCTATTAATTTGAGAAAATTTTTAATAATTTTCCACAAATTCTGTAACATTTAAAACTTTCCCATCCAATTCCATTTCCCTAGCCAAATCACTAATATACGGCTGTTTCACCATACTTTTTTCCAAAGTGTCAAATTGCCAGAAAATATCACGTTTATCTCCATCAGCGATAACTTCTCCATTTGTCATTACGATTACCCTGTCAAAATTTTTTACTACAAATTCCATATCGTGAGTTATTGTAATAATTGTTTTTCCCTGTTTCTGAAGTTCATCAATTAAGTTATGCAAAACTTTCATTCCTTTAAAATCCTGTCCTGCTGTCGGCTCATCCATTACAATGACATCTGATCCCATTGCAATTACTGCGGCTATTGTAACAAATTTTCTCAGTGAATATGGCAAGTTATATGGATTTTCCTTTTGATACTTTTCAAGTTCTGTTAATTTTATGGCATTTTCCACCATTGCTTTTGTTTCATCAGGAGAATATTTTAATTTTTTTGCTCCAAAGGCTATTTCATCATAGACATTATTGTGAAATATTTGATCCATTGGATTTTGAAAAACATATCCGACTTTTCGGCTCATTTTGGCAACCGTATATTTCTTTGTATTCCAGTCATCTACAACAACATCTCCACTTACTGGCTTTAAAAGTCCATTCAACATTTTTACCATCGTTGTTTTTCCAGCTCCATTTTGCCCAATAATTGCAACTTTTTCGCCTTTTTTTAACTTCAAGTGAAACATTATTAAGTACATTTTCAGTTCCATTTGGATATTTAAAACTTAAATTTTTTTACAGTAATAAAACTCATAATTGCCTCTCCTTCAAAAAAATTTTTATTAAACAATTATCTTTAATAATTATTCTATTGTTCCAGCTCTTCTTTTTTTCTTCTTCATATATTCTGTAACTGCTCTAAAACTAAAAAAGTCCCAAATATTATAAAAGTTACTGATATTATTAATAAATTTCTGTAAAAAAATTGTTGAGTGAACTACTCCCGCTTTTAGAAGCAGGGAGCTTCTTGGAAAGTACCTGCTTTTTGCTAGCCAAATATATTTACCAAGCTCTTCGGACAGTCCCTGCCCTGTTTTTTTATTTCCTAATTCAATGAATAAGAAACTTTTTCCACAATTTTATACCTTATAACTATAATCAATATACAGATTGTTTCCTTCTACAATACAATTATTAAATACTAATTTACTATTTTTTTAATTTCATATTTTTTTGTTTTATCTCAAAAAGTATTTGATTTTCAACTTCTACTATTTCTATAGCTTCACAATTTTGATTTAAAATTCTGACAAAAAAATGGAAAAACTGATAATCTTCATAAAAAATGTTTTTATCCCGTTTATTTTTATTTCCGAATCTCTTGGAGAAACCTGATTAATTGAATCAAGATAACTTGCTGGCATATTTAAATTTTTCCAATTCTGCTTTGTTTATCCAAAAATAATTTTTCCGCCATCTTCATCAAACAAAAATATCTGGAATAAATTTTATCTTACAAATATAAGGAACAATCAATATTTTTTTATTATTCACACTTAAAAAAACAAGGTTCAAATCCTTTTTCCACATCCACCTTTATTCCCGATTCTTCCAAAAACTCTTGTTTTTAATCTGCTTTCCAAATCACTATCACTTTTTTTCCAGCTTTCCTCCCAGCAGTTCATATTCGTTCCTTTCATTCTGCCTCAATAAAAAAAATTTCCATCTATACTCACAATTCCTTTTTACTGACACAGCATTCATAAATTTCTTGTATGATAAATATATAAATAATTATATAAAAATACCACACACTCCTTTCTCTATATTTCTTATTTTTTTCTTTTTCTGTTCCTATTGCTTTTCTCTTCCCTTATTTTGTATAATTATTTTAGGGAAACTGCGGACTTTTTATTTTTCTTAAGGAGCTCTCGCTACTTTTCAAAGGAGATTATTGCCGCTGTTTTATCTTTAACCCTTATAGTTGGATAAGTTTTTAAATTTTTATGTTTAGCAAGAATGCACCTGATAAAACTTTGCGGTTCCTACAGTTCCCCTATTTCTTCTTAAAGGATGTGATCTTATGTTTTTTTAGGCATTGATATCGCCAAGCTCAACCACGTTGCTTCCCTTGTTTCTGACAACGGAAATATCGTTTTTTCTAATTTTATGTTCAAAAACAGTCTTGAGGGCTTTCTTTCCTTAATTGAAAAAGTAAAGTCCATCCCTAAAGACGACATTGTTATTGCTCTTGAATTTACTAGACACTATTCTGACAATTTTGTTAATTTCTTCTTTAACAAAAAGTTTAATGTCACTCTGGTAAATCCTGCAAATGTCGCCAATTTTAGAAAATCTTATGGCAGGGATTCCAAAAACGACAGAATTGATTCCATCAATATCGCTAAAATGCTGCTTTCCCGTGAATACTCCCTTGTTACACAGAGCGATATTGAATATCTTTCATTGAAAAAACTCAACAGAATCAGAGATTCCCTTGTCAAACAGAAAAGTAAATGCAAAATTTTGCTGACCAGAAATCTCGATTCCATATTCCCTGAACTTCAGTACCTGCTGCCTTCAGGCATCCATTCTAAAGCTGTCTATGCCCTTTTGAAGAAATATCCTTCTTCAGAAAAAATAGCCGCCTTAGGAATTGATGTTTTAACAAATATTTTTAAGATTTGCTTAACAATTTTTATTTCTTATTACTTTATTTTTTCAATAATTCCACTGTCTTTTCCTTGGTTATCGGAATTTCTTCAAACTCAACTTTTCCTGATTTTTCAAGTTCATAGGCAAGTATAGAATACTGTGTCATCCCAATTTCCTTTTTCCAGCAAAAATTTTTATTATTTAAAAACTTCATTCGCTTTTTCCGCTCAAAATTATTTCTCCTTCATCAAGAACAAGAATATTTTTCGGCATATTCTGCAATAAGTTCAAGTTTATGCTCAACCAGAATTATTGTCTTTCCTTCATTTTGCCATTAAATTTATAATTTTGAAAAATATCTTCCGTTCCTTTTTGGGTCAAGCTGTGAAGTTGGCTCATCAATAACGAGAATATCGGGGTTCATTGCTATAATTGAGGCAAGGGCGACTCTTTGCTTTTTGACCGCCAGATAAATTGTATGGATTTTTTTATCACGAAGTTTTTTTCGATTTCAAGAAGCTTTTAATATTTTTTCCACTTCTGAAATTATTGTTTCACGTTCTATTCCTAGATTTTCCAATCCGTAAGCTATTTCTTCAAAAACTGTATTTTTAACACCGCTAATTTGGGTAAATGGGTTTTGAAAAACGAATCCGATCTTTTGGACAATTTCCTTTTGGCTATAATCTTTTAGTTCCTTGCCTTCTAAAGTTATTTTTCCCTGTTAGTTCGCCTTTTGTAAAAAAATCAGGCACAAATCTTCTTAAAATATTGCAAAGTGTTGTTTTTCCACTTCCATTTTTTCCAATTACAGCCCAAAATTCGCCTTTTTTTATTTCGATATTTATATTCTGCAAAGTATTTTTTTCTTCCAATGGATACTTATAGTTTACATTTTCTAATTTAAGATAGCCCATAAAAACCCTCCAAACAATACTCAAAAACTATAAAAAAATAGCCAGTATAACTTTCATTATTTTATCATTTTTTTGTTTCTTTAATATCGTATAATATTGTTCTCTTTTCTCCAACAGAAAATCCACGTGCTTCTAATGTAATTGCCCGCTCTTCTGTATTTGCAATGGAAGAAAGTACGAGTGGAATAAATATGGGAATTAATGCTTTTGCTCTGACAAATACATTTCCTTCAGTTTCAATTCCCCTTGCCTTTTGTGAATCCATAATAACATCTGCCTGCTTTTTCATTTCTGGTATCGTTTGCAAAGTAAGCATTAAAATAAATGCAGCTTTTGGATTTAATCCCTTTTTTTCAAGTGCAAGAGTAAAGTCCTTTACTGGAGTTATTAAAGTCAGCATTGTTAAAGCACTTACAATCGCCGTTAGTTTAGATGTCAGACCTATAGCCTTCATTACTCCTTCCTTGTAAACCGAAATAAATCCAAACTTTAACCAAACTTCACCTGCTGGTATAAAAAGGCTTTGAATAATAAATATCGCTGTAAAAAGCCAGAATAAACTTAAAAAAATATTCTTTTTGCTGTAAATTTTTAATTTATTTTCAAAAGAAACTATAATTCCACAAATTATTATCATTGAGTAATCATAGATGTGACTTGGAATAATAAATGCCGATATTATCAATGCCAAAGCCAAATATAACTTTGTCAGCGGGTAAAGTTTTTTTAAAAAAATCTTTTTTTCATAACTTATTTGTTTTCCTTATTTTTTTTATTATTTTTATATTCTATCCTTTTTTTGATTATTTATATAATTTTTCTCCATATTTGAATTTTTATCAAATATCTAGGCGACATTGCCTTAATTATTGCCATTGCAACTATTGCTGTTATAATTTTTGTCGGTTGTTTCTGTAATAAAATTCGTACTAAAAACAGCTGTCCAAATATTTTGACCTGTTGCTAGGAAAAATGCAGTTACTCCAAATGTGGAATTTCCAGTATTTCCACCATAAACCATTACTATTATTGGTGCAGATACAACTATCGCAATAAATACAAGACAAAATGCACAGACTAATGTTTTTTTATTACAATATTTTTTTCATTCTAAATCTTGCTAAAAAAATCCCATAGTAAGCGCCATAATTACCGCCACCGGTATAAATGCAAAAATATTCAGGAGAAAAAAACTTCCCGTAATTAAACTTGTAATAACAGCTGTTACAACTCCAACCCAAGGCCCTGCTATAAGGCTGATAAACACTGTTCCAATTGAATCAAGAAATATTGGCACTTGCAGTAATTTAACAAGCCCAAATCCTGTAAAATTAATAGCTACCGCTACTGGTATCAACAAACTTGACATTAAAGAAAAAAATCATTTTTTTAAACTTTTTCATTTTTTTGCCTCCTTAAAAATTTATTTACATATATTTTTAAAAACATATTTGTCAATATTTCAACCTTTAAGAAGAATTTTTTTGTTACTTTTTTTAACAATCATTTTAATTTTTTTATTAAATTTAAAAAAATACATTTTTTTAAACAAAGCTGGACAAACTTCCTTCATGCTGCTTGAAATTGTGTACACCAGTGAAATGTTATTTTTTTGGATATTTTTTTATTTATATAGCCTATTTTTTTCTTTTTGTATTCATTTAATTTTTTTATTATAATTATCAATAAAATCATCCCTAAAAAAATAGTTTTATCATTAATTTTATAATTTTTCTTTATTTAAAATTTCATGTGAATCGTTTTTTTCTGGCAAAGGCATAAGCTGAAATAAAAAGCAAAATTTTCATTTTCAAAATAGTTTGTCATTAACTTTGTTTCAAATGATACATTTATATATTCTGACAAATTATCCTGATTCTTCATAATTGAATAAAATATCTTTTTCCCCTTGTGAAATAAGCCAAAGTCTGAAAAAAATCAAAGCTCCAGCTCATAGTATCACCATTTACAAGATACGAAGCGCACCATAACTTTTTCGTTATAGCTCTCCTGCATCAACTCAACAGTAATTATTTCAAAATCAAAAAAATTTCTTCATCTGTTTTTTTAGATAGAATATCTATCAAATAATCTGTAAATTCATTATTATTTTTAGCCTTTTCATGTGAAATAAAAAAATATTTCCAAAAGTCCTCCCTTTTTCATTTTTAAGTTTCGTTTCATCAGTTTTTTTATTTTTTTATAGGCATTTTTTTATCACACTCCCCTTTTTTAAATGCTTTTATCTGGATTTTTGAGTAATAAATGCAATAAATATGGCTATAATTCTATTACTTTGTCTATTTCTAAAAAAATAATCCTCCATCTGAATACTTGGCATCATTTTTTTTGAATTTACCTGTACTCCCCTGATTTAAGTGAATATCATGCAGCCCTTTACCATTAGCATAAAGCCTTCCAAATGCAAATACCTCATAATTATCATTATTTTTAGCCTTTTCAACATATTTTTCAATAATCTCCGTCAAATACACGTGTTTCTCATCAAATCCCTTCATCTGAATCATTTCATTATGCGGAAACAATTTCATTCTTACATAATCCAAACATAAATCTTTATCACATTCTGTAATTCCAGATTCCTGTAACAGCATCTTAGAAATCACACTTTCTTCACAAAAATAATTTTTCCTGTAGTATACCCTCAAATTTGAAGAAATAATCTCATTTTTCTTCTCGTAAATACTCCCAATATTAACTGCCAAATCATACTTTTTCCCATTTTTATCCACAGCCACAATATGATAATGAGCCCTCTTGTCAAAATCATACCACTTATCCACAACTTTTTCCTCTGAACATAACATATTTTTTTCCATATTTCCTCTTTTTTTAAATTATAATCTGTTCTTTCTAGTAAGCACTTGCTACTAAAATTTATGATTATCAGCAAGATTTAGTATTAAACTTTTTATTATCAAAGTACATTTTCCCTATTATAAGTATAACATATTTTTTTCAAAAAAATAAAAGAGATAATATTTTTATTAATTTTTTTAATTTATTTAAAAAAATAAGGGGCATTAACCCCTTATTAAACAATATTATTTAAAATAAACTATTCCATAAATTTACTAAAAAAATCTGCCTAATAGTTTATTTTATGAAAAAAATATTACAAAAAAACAATTTTTTTTAAACTTCGCAATCTCATAAAAAGATCCACAAACTACAATCGCCTTATACGAATTGTCCTTTTTCAAAAACCATTTCCTTTTGCCTGATTATAAGCCTGTAAAATATCATCTTCAAAAATAATATTTTTTTTGTAGAAATATTTGAATTTTCCAGATTTTTTTCTTTATTTCTTCGGCAGATAGCCCATAGGTAACTTCTTTTTAGGGAAGTTATGAAAAATTTTTATAATTTTTTTCCAAGATTCTTTTAAAAAAATATTTGTAATATCCTTTTGTTCCGAGTACTGAAAGAACAAAAAAATCACTTCATCATCTTTAAAAAGTTCGTTCAAATTTTCTGTCAAGACCTTTACAGAATCATCATTATGAGCGACATCTAAAATTGTTGCAGGATTTTTTTGAAAAAAATCTCAAACCGTCCAGCCAATGAAATTTCATCAAGCCCCTTTTGAATAACTTTGTCACTAATTTTATAAATTTTTGCAATCTCATAGGCAATTAAAAAAATTATTTGCTTGAAATTTTTCCAAAAAGTGGCAAAACAAATGTTTTTTTCTAAATTATTTTTTTATTATTATTAATTTTTTTCAATGTTTTCAGATTCTTTAGAATTTTTCATTTTCAACAATTTTCACAATTGTATTATAATTTTGATTATCCAATTCAGCTTGAAAAACCTTTATATTTTTTTCAAAACATTTATCGAATTATCTGTTTCCTTTTCACAGCCTCTTCCAGTTCAGCCAAATTCTGAGCATAAATACAAAGCTGCCCATTTTTTATAATCCCGGCTTTTCTAGCTGCAATTTTTTCAAGTGAATTTCCCAAAAGAGCGACATGGTCAAAACTTACATTTGTTATAGCCGCTATTGTTGACTTTACAATATTTGTGGCATCGTATCTTCCGCCTAGCCCAGTTTCCAGAAATATGAAATCAGGATTTTTTTCTTTAAAAATAAAAGCAAGGCTACGAAAGTTGCTATTTCAAAAAAATTTATCTGCAATCCATTTTCTTCCAGAACATTCATAACAGCTTCACAATATTTCACAACATCCTCATCTGAAATCATCTCTTTATTTACCAAAATTCTTTCATTAAATCGTAAAATATGCGGCGAAGTAAATTTAGCAACCGAATATCCGGCTGCAAAAAAATGTTTTTCTAAAAAAATGTCGCTGTTGAACCTTTTCCATTTGTCCCTGCAATATGAACAATTTTCTTATTTTCACAAGGTTTTCCTAATAATTCATAAATTTTTTTCAGTTTTTCGTTATTCTGATTTAAAGATTCCTTTGTTATTCTCTTATTAATTGTTCTCATATTAAAAAATTTTTTCTAAAAATTTCATCTATTTTTTTGTTTTATCTTTTTCTCATTTTTTTATTTATTTTTTTGCCAAGAAGTAAGATTCTTTGTGTTATCAACCTTTCTTTAATTTTTTTTATTATACTTCAAATTTGGAAGTTTGTAAAGTATGCTTGAACCTATTCAAAATTAATATTAAACCTCTTTTAAAAAAATAGAAACAAATTTTTTTATAATATTTATTTCATAATCATTCTCAACTAATTACTATGTTTTTTTATTTTTGTAGGATTTCTTATTTTCGAAAAATTCTACAACCTATGGCTATTTTTCTATAAATAAAAAAATAGCACAATTTATTCTATGCTTTTTAATCATGAATTTTTGTGCTATTTTTTTATAAAAATTACGCTAAAATCTTTATTAATCTTAACAGGCAAGGAGAAACCCTCCCCCTTGCCATAAAATCCTAATATTGTTCTGTTTTTAAAGCAATCCAGAATTAGTAAATAGCCCTGAATCCGATTCCTCCTCTAACATTGTTTCCTTTAGTGTCATATCCGGCATTTACCGTAACACCAAATCTTGTGTTGTCTACACCTATGTTAAGATCGAATTTACCGTTTCCTCTTCTGTCTTCCTTCTCATTTCTCAAGTTATACCAGTCAGCCGTTGTATATCTTACTCTTGCCTGGTTCAATTTATTCAGCTTGCCAATTTCATTTTCATAGGCCGCTGTCAATCCTACTGATAACTGAGTTCTTACTGCCAATGGCTGAATATATTTGAATTCCAGTCCTGCTTCAGGTTTTACTGAGAAGTAGTCGTTCCCTTTAACTTCTAGACGCATTTGTCCAGAGTTTTCCTTTATGTCGTTAAATCTTCCGTATTCCATCTTTAATGCCCCGTAAGGACGCAAATGTGTTCTTTCGCTCATTCTTATGTCGTATCCCAATTCATTTTTCAAGGCCGCTCCATAAGAGCTGTATGTAGACTTCGCCTCAAATGTGTCATCTACAACCCAGTATTTACGGTGCATATTGTTAATTCCTCCAAAGATGTCTCCTGCGACTGTCCATTGCAGTGCTCCGTTGTAGTCTTTTCTTGGCGACATTGTCTTAAAGATTCCAAGTTTTACCATTGTCTGGTCTTCTCTTGATTTTCCTAGATCCTTGAACTTGAATCTGTTTGTAACTGCTCCTGCATACCATCCGCTCGATTTACCCATCTGAACTTTTTCATCTTCGTGAACATAGGCAACTCCCCAGGCATTGCTGTCATAGTCAATTACTCCGGCTGTGTTTGTCTTGTACTCATCCTTCATTCCAAACACTTTTATCTTGTTGTTTTGCTTAGATGGATTTCTCCAGTCCTTCCATAGATATTTAAATTCCTTGTCCAGCGCATTTCCAGTTGCATTTATTCTTTGCTGAGTGTTTGAGTATTCATAACCTTTCATTTCATTTACAGCCTGTGCAAATATGTGCGGTTCACCTTTTCCTAGGTCATTCAGCTTGTTGAAAATTTGTTTTTCTCTTGAATGGATATCTTCAACTCCGTATCTTTGTTCAAGACCATCAAGGAAGTGCTCTGTGTCAACATCGTTTTTGCTTGCAAAATCCGTATACGGTATTTTTACCATATATACTGTTTTTTTATCGGAGTAGCTATGTTTCCAGATTCCACCGGCTGTGCTATCCAAGTCAGGCTTGCTGAATTTACATTCAATGTAACCCCTGTCGATACAACGCTCGCCAATGCATCATTATACGGCTTCAAAATATTATCTCCAATTTGAATCGCTTTTGCATTCAGGTATTTAGTAACTTCCGTACCCATTATCAGGTCAACATCTGTCAGTCCAGATAAATTATTCAATCCTTGGATAGGATTTGTGTAATTTATTCCTGATGTGTCAACATACATTCCGATAGTTGATATTTCCCCATTTGAATGTGTGTGATTATGATCCATCTTTTCTGTTTCCAGATTCAGTCTTGTTACTCCTGACAAGTCAGTTATCAACACTTCTGGAGCTTCTGGCGAAGGTATGTTTGTATCAACTTTTACTGGCGCCACATCTACACCGTCTATTGAAATTGAAACTGGGCTAGGCAGTGATGCAGGCGGAACTTTTACAATCGCTTTTCCTGTCACTTTCTGGTCAGTCGCTGTTCCTTCCACATAAGGTCTTGTTGAAGTGTTTCCAGTTCCATGCGCTTCATAAGGCACATAATTCGGATCTGTCACATCTCCTCTGAATGCATACACACCAATATTTTTGTTTCCAACAATATTTATTGTTCCGTAGTTTTTAATTACTCCTCCATTCGCTACAACTACTCCCTTTATTCCTGCTCCATTTGCAGTAGGCGTTGTCTGAATAGTTCCATAATTTTCCCCAGTCGCAAATCTGTCAATATACATTCCAGTCGTATTATTTCCGCTCAGGTTAATAGTCCCTCTATTAATTGCCTTTGAGCTAGATCCCACAGCATACATTCCAACACTGTTATCATCTGAAACATTAATTGTTCCATGATTTTCTATTGTTCCTTCATTTGTTGCGACTTTTGTAGTTTCATTGTAATATCCAGTCGCCATTCCGATTCCATACTGCTTGCTAGTCACATTACTTGGACCTACTGTAATTACTCCGAAGTTCTTGCTGTTTCCTTGCGTAGAGTAAACCCCAATATTTCCAACACCTGCTCTCAAGTCAATATTTCCATAGTTTTCAGCATCTTGTGAAGAATAAATTCCATATCCATTATTCTTATCCATTACAATATCTGATTTATTAACAATCTTTCCTCCCAGGCTTTGTGGCGCTCCAGAGTAAACATACACTGATTTTTCCCCAACGTGAACAGGATTTGCTGTCGGATTTATTGTCAAGTCTGTCTTAGCCTTTGAAGCCGTTATCAAGTATCCAAACGAATCTGTATCTCCAACCTTCATGTCAACAGATGATGTAACTGTTGTCGCTTGCGGATTCTTGCTGTCATCTGCAATATATACCCCAACAGAGTTATTATTTGCCACATCAATCTTTCCACCTGAAAGGTTTACACTTGGACCTGTCGAATAAACTCCAACCCCGTCATCAGCCACATTAATCTCACCAGCTGTCATATTGACATCTTTTCCGTAAATTCCATAAGAAGATTTTCCAACATTAATCTTTCCAGTATTTGCAATAGTTGAAACCTGATCATCAATATACATTCCAATAGATTCATTTCCAGCAGAAGTCGCCGCAACATTAATTTCCCCAGCATTTACCAGTTCAGAATCATTCGTTCCATACATTCCTGCTGACTTAGTACCATTAACATTAATCTTACCGCTGCTAGCATTAGTAATTATACCGTTATTCGCTCCCATTCCAACTGAACTGTCATTTCCATTAATCGTGATTTCACCTTTATTTACTCCACGTGTTTCATTTTTAGTTTTTATGTCAGAAACATTTGTTACAACATAACTTCCAAAACTGTCTTTATCAGTACTGTTATTCTTCACAAACATTCCAACAGCGCCATCATTATCCATCGTAATCTTACCAGTTGCACCATTTTCAACATCAACAACTCCAAATGGATGATGTCCAGAATGTGTAGTCACATTGTCGTAATACGTTTCAGTTTTTGGATCTATTGCAAGCCCTGTTTTTGAGTCAATTCTATAAGAAAGCCCTAAAATACCAATTGATTTTTTACCTCCAGCATTTACCTTTCCATCATTAACTATCTTCGTGCTATTTGTTCCAAATATTCCAATAGCCTTGTCATTTGGATTATTTACTGTCCCTTTTTCAACATTTACAGTTCCTGCAGCATTATTATTAATATATCCGTAATCTACATACAGACCAATTCCACCTCTATCAGATCCAACCGTTCTATCAGCCGATACCGTACCGCTATTATTAATTCCTGTTGTATCATTATCCTTTGTCTGTGCACTTGCCGTTACTGCAAGACCAACAGGAGTTTTAAGATTAACATCTATCGCCTTCATTTGCATATCATCCAGTTCAGCCTTAACAGAACCTGCTGCCGTTACATCAATCTTAGAATTTTGATATAAGAATCTTTTTGTAAATACTTCACTATCTGTATCAGTACCTGAATTATCAGCCTTGTCAACAGCTGAATTTATATTAATATCAGCATTATCTACAACTGCATATTTATAATGACTCTTTCCATTTGAACTTGTAATAGTTCCAACTCCGCTTCCAAGTAATTGATCTACCAATCTATTAGGAGCACCATTATTTTCAACATCTACAGAAACTCGACCTGATAATTTTCTTAAATCTGATACTATCACATCATCATCAAGTATATCAATTCCCATCCCAGTAACATTAATCATATTAGGTTGATCTTGATAATGCACATACCCAACAGCTTTTCCATCTAACACTAATTTTGCATTAGTCATATCAATAGCACCAGAAGTTTTACTTGTAGAATCGGTATAAAGTGCATATCCTTCACCTTTATATTCAACAGTCGCACCTTTCAAGTCAATCTCTGCAGTACCTAATGATGCTATATTAGTTGCTCCATTAGTAACTTTTATCCAGTTATTTTGTGCATTTATTTTAGCGTTATTATCAGCAAATAATCCAAATCCTACATTTTTCTTAGTATCATCAACTCCACCTATTATTGAAATATTAGCAACCGACTGAGGATTGGCTTTATTAATAGTTATTGTAGCACTATTATTAGCATAAGCAGCTCCAACATTATCCTTAGATGAACCGTCTGATCTTAAACGATTTGGATCATTTATGAAAACTGAATTTTTAATTTCTACTCCTGGATTTGCTGGTTTTCCTGTAGAACCAATTACTGTATTTCCAACAGTAGAATCATTTACAGTAATTTGGGCTTTATTATTAGCAACAAGTGTTATTGAGTTTGTAGCTTTATCAGAATCAACAGCATTTACTGTAACAGAATTAGGATTACCATTACTATCTTTTCCAATAGCAGTTATGGCTCTATTTCCTCTGTCACTTCCACCAGTTACTGAAGTTGGTGTTACAGTTGCTGTCCCTTTAATCATTACAACATCTCCAATTACTGTTCCATCTGTAGCATTGCTTGGAGTTCCAGTAGCTCCACCAACTAAAATACCAGTATTATCAATACTATTTGCACCACTTAACTCAACACTTCCTGCTCCAAGTTTATAGTCAGCATCATTTCCAGTAAGCACTCCGATATTATTTGGTATTTCCAAAAATTCTAACTTGATGTCCGAATTTATTTATTCCTGTTGTTCCACTAACACTTGTATCACTGAAATCTATATTGTAGTTTGAGAAAATACCATAACTGTTCTCAATTTGTGGAATCTCAACAGGATTTCCGCTAGAATCGGTTACAACATTTCCAGCACTATCAACTTCAACGTTATTCAATATAAATTCATGTGGAGTTCCTTCTGTATTAGTTGAATTTATATTTGGGATTGTAATATCATTAGTTGTAACTTTATTTACAGATCTATATTTTTGATTCCCATTATTAGAACTATCTCCTATGTCAACAGCAAAGTTCCCATAGACTACCGAAGTTTTTCCAGTAACAGAACCTGCACTAGCTTTTGTAATTGATGGATCATTCCCAGTAGAAGCTGTTGATGTTGCACTAGTATCATTCTCTCTACTATCAACATTTTTCAATGTACAATCCAATATTATTATCTCCATACAATGTCATAGGTTTAAAAGTTCCAGCACTTGCTTGTGTATCAGAAAAATCCAAATTTAACTGTCTTACAAAATTCGGTGTTTTAATATAAACTCCGACATCTTTTTTACCATACATTTTTATATCTTTTCTATTAACAATTGTTATATCTCTTCTTGCAGTAGTATTATTTGTTCTTTCAAAAGGATCAGGATTAATAAAAAAATATTGCAGAATTTCTATTATACACATTTATTTTTTTCCAGAATTATATAATAATTGTGGAATTCCATTAGCTGGAGGGTTTGTTCCTGCTATATTATTTTTACCTTTTCCATATATTTCAGGCGATACTACAAATACAGCTGCATCTGAATTAAGTTCATCTTTTTCAAATGGATAATATCCATTTGTACCTACTGGATGAACATCACTTCCTGAAATATACATCGGATGTATAGTTATATTCCCCTGTATTTATAACTGTCGCCATCCATTTTCCATTTTCCATATCATTTGAATGGTCATAACTGTTAGAAAATGCTACTTTTTCTCCCTCAATAACAGTTGTTCCACTATTTATAAAAGTTTGTGATTTTTCAAGTCCTTTTGCAAGAGCAATATCTTTAAAATCATCATAAGCTCTTGTAACATCTGTTGCAACAACTGAAACTTCAGCATTGCCAAGTGCGTTCATTAACTTGTTTCTTTGTGTTAAAATATCTGCTGCACCATGTGTATCTAAATGGACTAGTTCTCTTATTGGTGTATTATATGGCGTACCTGCCTTAGATTGATGTATTTCAGGATTTGATTCAGTTTTAAATTTCTTGCATATAATATATTTCCATTGTTAAGCATAGTTGCTGACTGATTTCCATTATTACCTATATTATTAGCCATTCTTATAAATCCTGATTTAGCACCGGTAGTTGTTTTAGATCTATTAAGATGTCTCACCACTGTATTAGGTGCTATTACAACTGTCCGTTCTGATGGTGTAGGATATCCAGGCACACTTGCATCAGGAGTTGATGCTGGAAAATTGTATGGTGCCGACGAAGCCCACGCTCGATCAAGAGGTTTGGATGTATTCATATAATAATCCGTTCCTTGTGTTCCTGAAATCACTATTGAACTTGTTCCTCCAGCTACTTTATTTATTAAATCAGGATTATTAGACTGCATATGTTGAGAAAAAGCATTTTGTATACTGTAATCTGAATAAGCATATTCCCATACACCAAAATAACGATATGCATCTCCAAAAGGATAATTTTGATAACCACTATTTCCATTATCTATCCTACTTGTAACAAAATTACCTCCAAGTATTGCAACAGATTCAATTACACCTCCACCTGTTTCATCTATTATGCTTCCTGTTGGAGCATAGATTTCCATTACTCCATTTTTAAGTTTTCTCAATCCTTTATTTGCATCAAAAAAACGTTCTCCACCATTTTGAAGCGATTCTCCAGCCAAACTAAAAGTAGGTGCATTAACACTTACTGTTGTATCTATATTTGGTTTTTCTGGCGGATTAACCGTTCTTGGAGTAAACGAAGGCAACTCACTTATATCCACAGCCATTGATACATTAGCTTGTTTTACTCTTGGTATTAACGGAGTAAGTGAAGCTGATACTGGGATTGAGGCATTTGGCTCTTGCTTTAATCCTAGTTCTGTTGTGTTTCCGTAAAGAGTGTGAGGATATGCTTCATATTTGGTTTTGCTCATTGTTTTGTCACGTTCGTATTTGTAGTCGGCGGTTTTGTCCCCACGGCCTTTGTATGAACCTTGCCAGCTGTTGTAGAAACCGTTTATTCCATATTGCCAGCTGCTCCATGGGCTTTTCACAACGTGATCTCCTTGTTCCATTAACTTAACTAATTCCAAGTTTGTCTTTCTAAGCAGCTTATCATTTTCATGCCGTGCAAACCTGAAATCACTCTTCAAGTTCGTTATCGACGTGTTGATTGCCTTTGTTTGCTCCTGGATTTCATTTTCAGCCGAAAAAAGATTAAACGAAACTCCTGTCAGTTCGATTAATCCAGTTAATAAAAAAGTTATAAGGGCTGATTCTGTATATTTAAAGTCCTTCACTCTTTTTGCAAAAGACTTCAAATCCTTCTTTAAAACTGTTAAATTATTTGTCATAATTCTAACTCCTTTTATTCTAAACTTTGCCTAATGTTAAGCACAAAAAAATAATTTCTATACCAAGTGAAACTTAGCATATCCATTATTTAAATGAAAATAGTATTTCATTTGAAATCTATTCGTGAACTACTCCCGCTTTTAGAAGCGGGAGCTTCTTGGGAAGTATCTGCTTTTGTTAGCCAAATATATTTACTAAGTTCTTCGGACAGTCCCTGCCCTGTTTTTTTTTATTTTTCCTAATATTCCAACATCAATTTTTCCAATGTTTTTTTATATTCAGTGCCGCATTGTAATCTCTATCAATTTCAATTCCACAGCACTCACATTTATAACTTCTTTCTGATAATTTCAGTTCCTCTTTAACATTTCCACATCTACTGCAAGTTTTCGACGATGGAAACCACTTATCTATCTTCAAAAATTGTTTTCCTAAAAACATCAACTTATACTCAAGCATTCTCAAAAATATTCCCCACCCATTATCTCCTACACTTTTTCCCAAAAATTTAATGCCTGACTCATCCCTTTTCATATTCAAATCTTCGACAATCACAGCATTATGTTCTTTAGACAATTTTTTTGATAATTTATGTAAAAAAATCTCTTCGGCAATTTTTAATATACTCATGTAATTTTGATATTTTCACTTTTTGTCTATACCAATTTTTTTAGAAAAATTTTACTTTTCCTTGATAATGATTTCTGTAATTTCTTCAATTTTTTTCTCCAACATCCTAAAAATATCTTGGATAATCAGCCCTTTGGTTTTCAGAACTGACAAATAATTCAGGCATTGAAAAAAATCAAGCCCAATTACTTTATCGCTACTTGGTATTTTTGAATTTCTTTTTCAAATTCTGTCAAAATAGAAACGTAGTAATTTCCATTACTGTTTGTCAATGTTACCGACTTTATCTTGTAATCCTTTCGGTATTTCTCTATGATATTTTTAATTTTACTCTTTTTCAATTTTGGCAAAAATCAAATATTTATTTTCTTCAATTCGTATCGAATTGTTCACACAATTTGTCGTATAACTTTTTAACACTAGTCTTTTTAGATTTGAACCTTGGAAACTTTGCTCTCTTCTGAAAAAAATTCGTAAACGATCGTTTTTACATTTAATTGAGCATTTGAAAGTGCCAAACTGTCTACTTCTTTTTAAAAAATTGATTTCCACTTTTTCAAACTGGCAGGTGTAATTATTTTATTTTTTTCCAGTTTCTTCATAAAATTTTATTCGCAGTGTACAAAATTGTATTGTAAACAAAACGAACACATCCAAAAAGTCTTATTTATCAACAATTCTTGCTCTTTATTTGGATAAATTCTGTATTTGAATGCTAAATTATATTTCATAAAATTACACCTCCTCTTGATTTTGAATATTTTTTTAATTATTTCTCCTCAATATTTTATGCAAAAAAATTTTTATCATGGATGTGTCCTTTTTTTCAATTTTTTTACAAAAAAAGCAATTCATCTCCCACTTATAGAAAGCCTACGACTTCTTGCTATCTTTTTGTTAAAAAAATTTTGCCCTAAATTAGGACAAATATTTTGAAATGCAATATTCAAACCTCAAATGAAAATTACATCTCAATTGTACTAACAAAAGACCAAAAATCTCTTGCTAGTACAACAAAAAAATGGAAAAATAAATTATGAATCAAGAATTTTTCAGAACTATTTTTTTCTTAGTTTCTTGAAATTTAGCCCAAACTCCTGCTTTTTGTCAAAAATACTTTTTAACAGTTTCAGTTGGTTGAGCACCGTTTGATAAGTATTTTAAGATTTCTTCCTCTTTTAATACTACTTGTTTGTCATCTTCAACAAGCGGGTTAAAAGTTCCAAGGTAAGCAACAGCTTTCCCATCTCTTCTAGATAAAAGCCTCCATAGCTACTATTCTATAAAAAGGAACTTTTTTTCTTCCTAATCTTGTCAATCTTAATTTTAACATTAAATGTTACCTCCATACTATTCAATAATTTTTAAAACTCATTATTTTTAAATGCAATATGATTATACAAAAATTTTGATAAATTGTCAAGTTTTTTTCTTTACACTTTTTCCAAAAAAACTATTGATAATTTCTGAAAATATGATATAATAAAAAAATTTTTAAAACAAGGGATTTACCCTTGCTAAAAAAATATTTCATAATCAATCCCTATTCTACAATAACTTCCACAACTTCATCCACCGTAAATTTAGAAAAAAATATTCTCCAATATCAACCATTTCCAATTTTTTTCCTTAACATCTTCCCTCGTATATTTCACATCTTTCAAAAAGATTTTTCAATTTCACTCAAGTCTTCATTTTTTTCCCGAAGAAATCCCCATAAAATTTAATATTTTTAATTCTAGAATTTTCAACTGTGGCAAAGATCTGGATTTTTTTCCATTTTTAAATCTTTTCTCCTCGAGTTATATTAAATTCTGGCGACTCTCCATAATTCCATTCCCAGCTTCTTTTAATTTCAGCTCTTTTTGCAATATAATCCAACTCTTCCTTACTAAAAACATATTCTTTCATATCTGGATACTGTTTTTTCATATATTCCATAATTTTATCACCAAATTCTTCAACTGTAATCGGAGTTTTCAAATGAGGCAATATATTCGTAACTCTACTTCTAACAGATTTTACGCCTTTTGACTCAATTTTGTCTTTAGAAACTTTCAGAGCATCTCCCAAAGCACTAAAATCAACATTAAATAAAAGACAACCATGATGCATCACTCTATCTTTTATGTAAGCCTGTGCATTTCCACAAAATTTTTGCCCGTCAATCTCCAAATCATTTCTTCCAGTAAACTCAGCTTTTACGCCTAATTCTGCCAATGTTTCAATTATTGGTTTTGAAAATTCTTTAAAATTGAATCCTTCTTGATTTTTATCTCTGTTAGAAATAATCGTATAATTCAAATTATTCAAATCGTGATAAACTGCTCCTCCACCAGAAATTCTACGAATTACATGAATCCCTTTTTCTCTCGTATATTCCGTATTAATTTCCTCAATCGTATTCTGATACTTCCCAACAATTATTGAAGGCTCATTTATCCACAACAAAAATATTTCATCTTCATCTCTTAAATTTTTGAAGCAATATTCTTCCAAAGCAATATTAAATGCGGTATCATGAGTTTTACTAATATAATAAATCATAGTAACTAGTCCTCTTTCATTCTATTTTTTCTTTTTAGGTAAATGAACAGCTTCTCCTAGAACATCTGCACATGCTTCAAACAATGCTTCTGAATAAGTAGGGTGTCCATGTATTGTCTTAATTACTTCATCAACTGTAATTTCCATTTTCATTAATGTCGCAGCTTCGTTAATGATTTCAGCAGCTGAAGGCCCTACAATATGAACTCCTAAAATTTCTCCATATTTTTTATCAGCAATAACTTTTACAAATCCAGCAGATTCTCCTGATGCCAACGCTCTTCCATTTCCTACAAATGCAAATTTTCCTACACTTATATCATATTTTTCTTTAGCTTGTTCTTCTGTCAATCCAACCATTGCTACTTCTGGTACAGTGTAAATCGCTGATGGTATAGTATAAATTGAAGCTGAAGAATTTGTTTCTAATCTTGTTGCTCTGTGGTTTCCTTGAATTGCGTTTTCTGCTGCAATTTCTCCCATTCTAAATGCCGCATGAGCCAACATTCTAGTTCCATTAATATCTCCAGGCGCATAAATACCTTTAACGCTAGTTTCCATATATTTATCCACTTTAACTTTACCATTTTCCAATTCTAAGTCAATTTCTCCAATTCCTTCTAAATCAGGAACTCTTCCAATTGACAACAATGCTTTTTCAGCCACAATGTCATCTTTTCCATCAACTTTAATTGTCAATGTATCTCCATTATCAACAATTTCCTTAATTGCAGTTGAAGTCAAGATTTTCATTCCTTTTTTCTCTAATTCTTTTCTCAATGTTTCAGAAGATTCCCTATCCACACCAGGAATAATTCTATCCATCATTTCCACAACAGTTACTTCTGACCCAAATGAATTAAACACTTGTCCCAACTCAATTCCAACTACTCCTCCACCAATTACAGCTAATGATTTAGGAATTTGTTGAATATCTAAAAATATCATCACTTGTCAATACTTTTGGACTGTCAATTCCTGGAATATTGATTCTTCCTACTTTTTGAACCACCTGCTAAAAATGATTTTATCAGTTCTCAATACTGTTTCACCTTTATCATTTGTAACAACAACATCTTTATCAACATTTATTTTTTTCCAATACCGTTATAAATCTTAACATCATTACTCTTCAATAATCCTTGAACTCCGTTTGTCAATGTTTTTTTACGATATCATTTTTTTCAATTTAACAACTTTTGGCATATCAATTGTGAATTTATCATTTTCCAAGATAATTCCTCTTTTTCCAGCCATTTCAATTCCTTCGATAATTTCAGCATTTTTCAAGAATGTTTTCGTAGGAATACATCCTTTATTCAAACAAGTTCCTCCAAAATGAACTTTTTCCACAATCGCTACTTTTCCACCTAATTGTGCTGCTTTAATTGCCGCTACATATCCTGCAGGTCCTCCACCGATTACAACTACATCAAATTCATCGTCACCTTTTGGTGCTTTTGGTTCATTCGAAGTTGAAGCTGCTGGTTGAGCTGCTGCCACTGGTTCTGCCGCTTTTGGTTCTGGTTCCGCTTGAGGTGCTGCTCCTGTTGGTGCTTCTTCTCCTTCAGCTCCAATATACCCAATAACTTCCGTAACTGGCACAGTTTCTCCATCTTGTTTCAACACTTTAATTAAGTATCCTGAAGCCTCTGCCTCCAATTCCATACTTGTTTTATCAGTCATTATTTCAAGTAAAATTTCTCCCTCTTCTACTTTTTCCCCTTCTTTTTTGTTCCATTTCACGATTTGCCCTTCTGTCATGTCTATTCCAGCTTTAGGCATAATTACTTCTACTGCCATTTATTTCACTTCCTTTATTTTATTTAATGGTATTTATAGTATTTCAAATTTTCTAAATCAACATTGCTAATGGATTTTCCAATAATTTCTTCAAATCTTGCATAAATTTAGCTCCAGCAAGTCCATCCACAACTCTATGGTCAATTGTTAAACACATTGTCATTATTGGTCTAATTACAATCTCTCCATCTACAACTACTGGTTTTTTTCAACTGTCGCAGCAACTCCTAAAATTGCCGAATTTGGTTGATTTATAATAGGATTAAAACTTTGCGTTCCAAACATTCCCAAATTACTAATTGTAAACGTACTTCCACTTTGTTCAGAAGGACTCAATTTCATTGCCAACGCCTTTTTAATAATATCTTTAGACGCAACTACCAATTCGCTTAATGACATTTTATCCGCACCTTTAATTACAGAGCACTAAAAGTCCATCGTCCATTCCAACAGCAATTGATAAATTTACATAATTATGTAATGTAATTTGTGTTCCATCTGCAGACAATTCAGAATTTACATATTTGTGTTTCATCAATGTTTTAACTACAGCAAATGAAATTAAATCTGTTACAGTTATCTTTTTACCTGTATTTTCCATAATTGTATCCATAACTTTTTTTCTCAATGAAATCAATTCTGTCATATCAACTTCATAATTTAATGTAAATGTAGGTGCTGTAAAGTAACTGTCTGACATTCTTTTCGCTATTACTTTTCTCATTGGCGACATTGGAATAACTTCAATATCAGCTTCTTCCACTTGTTCTTTTTCAGCCAATATCGCTTTTTCATGTCTTGCCAATTCTTCAGTTTCTTTCGGTTTAGCAATGATATTCAAAATATCTTCTTTCATTATCTTCCCGTTATGTCCGCTACCTTCTACTGTACTCAAATCAATATTGTATTCTTGTGCTATTTTACTAGCCAACGGAGTAATTCTCACTTTTTTCTCAAAATTAAATTCTTCCACATCTTCTTTATGAATTCTACCTTTAGCTCCACTGCCTCTAACATTTAACAAATCTATTCCCATCATTTTAGCTAAATCTCTCGCAGCAGGTGTAGCTCTCAATTTGCTATTTTCCATCTTATTTTTCACCTTCTACTATTGTTTATTTTTTACTTTTCTAATTGCCTCAACAATTTTTTCAACACTCGGAACCATCGCTGTTTCTAAAGTATGATTATATGGCATAGGCACGTCTTCTCCAGCCAATCTCACAATTGGATGATCCAAATAATCAAATGCATCACTTTCTGAAATAATTGCTGAAATTTCCCCAATAAATCCACTTGTTTTATGAGCATCATTCACTAAAATAACTCTTCCTGTTTTCTTAACTGAATCCAAAAATTATCTCTTTATCTAATGGTATCAATGTTCTAGGATCTACCACTTCTACGCTAATTCCTTCTCCAGCCACTATTTCTGCTGCCTTCAATACTCTTTTCAAGCATTCTTCCGTAACTTACTATTGTAATATCCGTACCTTCTCTTTTTATTTCTCCCTTTCCTAAAGGAATAACAAATTCAGGATCTGTTGGAACTTCACCTTTCATATTATATTGCGCCTTATATTCCAAGAAAAATTACTGGATTATTATCTCTAATAGCTGCTTTCAACAACCCTTTTCACATCTGCAGGTGTTCCAGGTGCAACTACTTTCACTCCAGGAATATGCGTAAACCAAGCCTCCAATGATTGCGAATGTTGTGCTGCTGAACCTACTCCACTTCCTGCCGCACATCTAAATGTCACTGGTACTCTTCCTTTTCCACCAAACATATATCTAGTTTTAGCCGCCTGATTTACAATATTATCCATCATATACACGATAAAATCCATAAATGTTACGTCTACAATTGGTCTTAAACCAGTCATTGCCGCTCCAATAGCTGCTCCTGAAATTGCTGATTCTGAAATAGGCATATCCTTAATTCTCTCTTCTCCAAATTCTTCCAACATTCCTACCGAAGTTCCAAAATCTCCTCCGAATATTCCAACATCTTCTCCCATAAGAAATACATTTTCATCTCTTCTCATTTCTTCTGACATTGCTGTAATTATTGCCTCTTTTACAGACATTAATTTTGTCTCCATATTTATTTTTTCCTCCCAGTTTTTATCTCTTCTTTTTCAAACACTATTTTCCTAATTTAACTCTCTTAGAATTTTTTCGAAATTTATATTTTTTAAATCAATATCTTTTTACTAAATTCCCAAAAATTCTTTTAGTAACAAACACTTTAATTAATCTGCAAAAATATCCTCAAATGCTGATTCAAGAGTTGGTTCTGGACTGTTTTTCGCAAAATCAACTGCTTCTTCAATTTTTTGTTTTGAATTTTCTTCCAATTTAGTTAATTCTTCTTCAGTAGCAATCCTTCTTCAATCAATCTATTTCTAAATTTAATGTTTTGGATCTTTTGCCTTCCAAGAATCCACTTCTTCTTTCGTTCTATATTTTCCAGGATCTGAACTTGAGTGCCCAAACCATCTATATGTCACACTTTCAATTAAAACAGGCCCTTTTCCTGCTCTTACATCATCCACTGCTTTTCTAAATGTTTCATAAACTGCCAAAACATCATTTCCATCTTCAATGAAATATCCAGGCATTCCATAAGCTACCGCTCTTTGATAAATATGCTCTACATTTGTAACTTTTTTAATATCTGTACTTATTCCATATCCATTATTAATTGAATAAAAAATAATTGGTACATTCCAAACTGATGCCAAGTTCATTGCTTCATGAAAACTTCCTTCATTTGTGGCTCCATCTCCAAAACAACACAGTACGATTTTTCCAGTATTCTTAACTTTTTGAGTATAAGCTGCTCCTACTGCCATTCCGTGTCCTCCACCAACAATTCCGTTAGCTCCCAAATTTCCACTTTCTAAATCGGCAATATGCATTGAACCACCTTTACCTTTACAAGTTCCTGTAGCTTTTCCCATAATTTCAGCCATCATTCCATTCAAGTCAATCCCTTTTGCAATAACTTGCCCATGTCCTCTATGGTTAGACGTTATAAAATCATCAGGATTTAACGCCGCAATCGCTCCAACATTTGCCGCTTCTTCTCCAACTGACAAATGTGTCATTCCTGGAACCATCCCTCTTTTTACAAGTTGATTTACCTTCAAATCAAAGTTTCTAATATCTAACATTGATTCATACATACTTAATAATTTATCTTTAGATATATTTTTCCATTTTTTTCCTCCATTCTTGATATTCTAACTTTTAAGTTTTTTTCTATAATTCTAAATATATACATATTTAGTATAAAAGCTATTAATATTTTTGTTATTCAAAAATTCTTTATTTAATTTTTATCATAATTTTATAATCATTACAATATATATTTACAAGTTAAAAAAATATATTTTTAAAGTTCTTCGATGTTTAGGGAATCCGCATATTTATTCATAAATTTAATATTTGTAAAAATGTATACTACTTGTATATTACCATAAAATAGTTATAAAAAAATTTATACGTTCTTTATAGAAATAATAAAAAAAGGGGATAGCCATTTCTGACTATCCCAACAACTTACAAAAAAACAATTCCACAAGTTTTTTTCTTATTTTTCTTTACAGTTTCATCACTTTCTTCAAATACTCCGAATCTGTCGAATCCAACAGTTATCATTAAAGCGATAAAGTTTGTACTTATCAGAAGTATTAAATCTTCCGTCTTCGACTTTTCTTCTATAGAATCAAATATTTCTTTTTTGCTTTCACTCTTCAACTCGTTCCGTAATAAATTCAGATTCTGCCTTCTCTGATAGCCTCTTAATTTCAGAGTGATTGCTGAATTTAAAAATATCAGCGCAAACATTACGATTGCAAACTTCCTACTTCTGTGATATATTTTCATCTTTATCATCCCTCTTCTTGACAAATCCGAACTTTTCCAGCATTAGTTCCAAAAATCCTTTGCTGATTCCATATCTTTTCTGATTGATCGTTTCCATTACAGCTTCCCCAAAAAATCCCAGCACAGGACTCCAAGGGTACAGAAAACCCGCATTGAAATGCCCCACCACTTTGTTAAGAGATAGAGCAATAGCCATTGTCATTCCAGCAACGGCTATACGTTTGATATACGGTTTTACTGGCTGATTGTCTATCATTTTCTGGGCAACCACTCCGAACAACACCCCGCTGAAAAACAATATCAGAAAAAGTCCGTGATTGTCTATTATTACCTTTAAATCCTCTATCATTTATGCTCCTTATATTCCTATCGCTGTTTTTTCTTCTCCAAGTATTTTATGTATTATTTCATCTACATTTACAGTTTTTTCAAGTGTTTCAGCGCCCTTTAGTAATAAATCTTCAGTAAATCTTTCAATGTCATCAGGAATATATGGATTGTTTATCTCTTGCGCTTTTTTTATAAAATCCTTAAACTTCCCAAAAAGTTATTCTTAACAGCTTCCAGTTTTTCTATTCCTTTTTAGCTCCAAAAAAATTATTTCCTTTTCTAGTATTTCTTTTCTGGTAAAATCTACCAACATTCCTATTAAAATTACTTGTAACTGTTTATCCATTTTTATCACTCCTATTTTTACTATTTTAATTCAATGTGTGGGTAATCCTTAAATTTTCGCCAATCTCCACCCCATTCAATATTTATTTTCATTTCTTCTGCAACCTTTTTTAAATGCTCCGCAACTTCTTTATATTTTTTATCGTTATCCCAATCAATGTTCCCCGGAATCGATGGATCATAAATTGCAAAGTCGACAGCGTGTCCATATCCATCACTTTTAGCCTGATGATTTGACTTATGATTATACCCGTCACAATTTGTTACAATTTTTCCAGGTTTTGTCCGTCCTTGGCTATATAACTCTTTTTGATATTCTGCTGTCCTTAATCCTTGTACTACCATAAAATCATGTGGGCTGTTAGATATTGCCCTCTTAAACAATTCTGAAAGTTTCGGATGAACTCCTTCTAGTCTTTTTAAACTTAATTTACTTAATACGTACATTTATATCACTTCCTTTATTTCTTCAACATTCAATATTACGTTATCTTTTTCAAATTTTACTCCAACAACTTTATATTTTTTTACCGTCCAATTCTATTTCTGTGCATATCAATTTTTTTCTATATTCATTTAAATCACTCCTTTTTTTCTTTTATTAATTCCATATTTTTTTAAATACTTAAACAATTTGGATGGATTGAACTGATAGCCAACCCTGTCCTTTAACGATTTCAATTTATATGTCAAAGTGAACTGTAAAGCATAATCTATTGCATTTAAACAAAACTCACTGCAAAAATATCTATCGTCATCTTGTACCTTATTAGCATAAAAAAACTGTCCTAAAATTCCTAGATAGTCGTATCCTTTGCCTTGTGCTGTTTTAAAAAACTCAATAATATCTTCTGCATCAATATTACTATCTAACTCATAAATATCCATATTTTTTTGAAACTCAAATTTCCTTGTTCTAACTCCGCCAGGATTAGACAAAAAAACTTGCCCATTGTAAATAAATTCGGCATGCGAATATTTTCCAAACGTCCACAATACTATCAAATGCCCTATCAGTCTTTTGGGCTTATGAAAACATATATATAGCTTATCTTTTTCTAATTCCATAATTTCTCCCTCTACATATTTTTATATGCTTTTTCATACTCTTCTTTTGCATTGTATTTTTTTAATTCCTCGTCAGTTAGATTTTCCAAACGATGAGTCAAAAATGTTTCTGCAGCCATTGATTTAGTAGTCTGTTCTTGCATTATGTTTGCCATTTTCATCATGTCCTGTATAGTTAAATTTACATATTTCTCACTATTTTTCCTTTGTATAAAATTTCCAATTCTCAAAAGTTGTTTTCTTCAATGCTTGGCACATTACGACAATTCTTGTTAAATTTGATTGATCTATACTCCTGTTATTTTGCAAATATGCCACACCATCAACTTCAAATTCAAATGGTGCAATATCACGCTCCACTCTTAAATCGTATAATTCTTTTTTTATTTCTTCTATTTTTTTGTCTCGATTAAATACAATTTTACCATTTTTTTAATAGTTTCATAATTCTGTAATTCTACAACTTTTCCATCCACAAAAATACAAATTTGGATTTACTTTTTACTTCCTGATATTCTATTTCTTCTACTACATCTCCAACCATTGTTGGAGCTAATATTGAAACATCTTTATTTGTACTTAATACTAGTAATGTATCTTTATTGTACATTACTTTTAAAAGTGTTATCTGCAAATTTCGATTGCTCTCCATACCAGTTGTTATTCTCTTTATCAAAAAAATTCCTAAATATTTAATTCCTTCTTCTTCCATCAATTTCACTTTTATCCACTATAAATTTTTTTCATCTTTTTTTGCTCCCTTTTTAGATTATCGTGATTTAATTAACATTGTCCTATACAAAATAAGTATTTAGCCATTGACCGTTTCTGTAAAATTGTAATACTCTCATTTGCACGTGGTCTCTATCCCAAAATCCTTGTCCTCCATCATTAACCAAACCTGTTACTATATATCCATTTCTCTCTGTTGCTCCTCCTTCTGATGTACCTAATTCTAAATAAATATAACCAGCTAATCTTATTTCGTAAATTCTATAGACTTGAGCATCATTTGCTTTATTCCAAGCCTCTTGTGCCCTATTCCATGTCTCAGTTATCCTATTATGTGCAGCAGCCATATCGTGATTATCCATTATTTCGCACCAATTTCCACCATTCCTGTTAGGCACTTTGTAATATGCACGACCACCATTTACGTGATAAGCTCCCATATAATTTCCAGCTTCATCATACATATAATGATGCCTTGCACTCCATAAATCAACTCCATTGCTTCTTACAAACTCTGTTGTATTATCTTTCACTCTATATCCTTTCGAGAACGGTACATATGGTGTCAAATCAGGCTTAGGTGACACTTGTTTAATCGTTTGATAATCAATTAGTCCAAGGTATTTTCCGTTGCCGGTTTCAACAATTTACTTAAATATTTTACTAATGATTTTGCTGTCAGTATTTCATCGTTATTAAGAGTTTTTATAAAATCTGAAATCTGTGATTGTAAATTCTTTGCAACCATATTTTGCAATTCATTTGACTGATTTTCAACAGTATCTAGTGAATGTATTCGAGCTATTCCTTCTTTCGTTTCCGTTGCTACATCTGTGTATTTTACCCTCTTAATTAATTCGTCATCTATTATTTTATTGTCTTCAACAAAATCAATTCTTTTAGGATATTCACTCCCTATCCATTGATTAAGTCCTAAACTTGTTTTTTTCTGTGCTGGCATTTTTTACCTCCTACTCCTTATATTTTTCTCTATCATCCCAATTTAAATTTAAACTATCCCAAGCGTCCCATGTCTTGTTATATCTGTCAAATTCATCCCAAGTCATGTAGCTGTAAACTATTTTATATCCTAAATGGGCTGGCTTATTTAACTCTATAAAATTAATAAAATTATTTAAATTGGGTGGTATTCCATAAATACTTGTAAATCTTATAATAAAAATAGTGTTCGTTAAATACTTCTGTTACCTCGATTTCCCCATTTGTAAATATTCTAGCCTGTTCTTTTTAAATTTTCAGGAGAAAATATTTGTTTTGATAGCAAACAAAACAAAATTCTATCTCGTCTATCTTGTAAACTCAACCTTGAATCGACTTCCAGATTCATAAATTTTTCATATTTCAGAATCTGTTCTTCGTTAAAAAAGTTTAAAAAAATAAACTCCTTATATTTCTCAATATCATTTTTTTATTTTTTTGAGCCTCTATTGTTAAACTTTTGTATTAAATCAACCTGTAAGCTATTTCTTGCAACTTTGGAGATTATTTTTATTTTACTGTTCATTGATAACAACCCCAGTCACTATTAATACTTCATTACTATCTACAGTTATGTTTCTGCTGTCATTGTTTATCAGGACTTTGCAGTCTTCAACTCCATTAATAGATAAAACTATTTTTTTTCAATTCTGTTAATTGATAAAATTTCCTTACTATTTAAAAGTGTATAGCGCCGAATTATCTTTTATCATCTGCTTTATTTTTGAACTAATTAGATCCGATACGGTATTTAACTTTATTCCTGGACTTAAAATAACGCTTACAGATATAGCAATATTCTTACCGTCGAAACTTGTTACTGTAACATTGGCTCCGATTGGTCTACCGTCAATCTGCTCTATCCTTCTTTTTACCTTCTGTATCAGCTCATTATCAGCTAATGCATTATTGTAATTCGAGATTCTGACTCTTACTGTTCCGTTTCCGTTCCATAGTGGTTCAACTAACACTTTACCGACTCCGTCTATTTCTTTTGCCCATTTTTCATAATCATATATATTACCACTATGTGCTGGTTTTAATATTCTTTCCTTCGCTCTAGATATTAAACTGTCATTAGGTTCCTTTTCATAACCGTTTGTAAAAGCTTTTTCATTAGTCACTGTAAAGATGTCGGCGTTAGCTATTTCAAAATTTACTATCTCACCTATAGCACAGTTCCCAACCTCTCCTGTTTGTAAGCACTCCACTTCCGCAACTGCTTTTCCGTTAAAAGCTATAGTCGTATCATAAAGCAACTTGTATTTTGTACTGTCCGTTTTCAATACTATTGATCCTGCAGATATTGTAGTATCAGCTTTCCCGGTTATTAATATTTCTCCTCTTGCCTTTGTTCCCTGCTTCCTCGTCACTCCGAAAAGCATCGCATGATAATCTATAAATTCATCTTCTGTTGCGGTATCAATAAAAGTTTGCTTAACCCAAAATTCTAACAATTTATATATTGCTTCAGCTTCTATTCCGTAAGCACTCGCAATGTCAAAATTAAATGTTCCTTCTATTTTAGAAAAATTATTTTCTAAATTAGATAAAAAAACTTATTCCTCGCTTCTATTTTTATTCACTGTATAACACCTCACTTTCTCCGTAGACGGTAGAGACATTAAAAGAGACTTTTAAATTATTATCATCGTTGTTGTAGTTTAATTCAAAAATTATAGCAGTTCAAAATATACGGATTAACTAATAAACAATCTTTGATTTCCGAAATAATTAAAGCATTTTTTTATACTTTCCTGATAAACCGTACCAATATGTACATCTAAATCATTTCCATAACTATCCGAATGTATTTCGTAAAAATTTCTTTTAGTTTTAAGTGCCTTAAATATCCATACTTTGAGTGCTTCATTTCCGCTTAATTCAACAAGGTTATTTCCATTTCTCAAAGGTTCCAGCGTATCAAAATTAATTGCATATTCTTTAAACAGAGGTAATTCCTTTTTTTCTTTTTTTTCGTTCTGTTTCAAGAACAATTCTTCAAAATCCATATTTACACTCCTTCTATTGCACCACTTGGCATTTTCACTATTTTACTAACTACCACATAATTTATCCCCAGCACTAAAACTAGAACTTCATCTCCAACTTTTAAAGTGTCTTCAAACCATATATCCTTACTACTTTTATAAGTTCCAGAACCTTTAATTGTCGAATGGTCATGGGTGTGTGAAGCAGGTCCATTTCCTATCGCTGTTTGAGTTGTAGCATTAATAGTTATTTCATCAATAACACCGTCTATTTTATAAGTTCTGTGATAATGGGGCAATAAGAAATTAGAGCAGTAAATTTGTTCTGAAGGTATTTCCACATTATCAAATTTTATTTTTAATTCAGGCGGTGGACTAGTGACACTAGCTCTTATAAAATTGTTGGATTGCTGTTGCACTCCATTATCAATCATATCGTTAAGTATTTCAAACATGCTCATTATTTAACACCCTACCTTTTTCTTATTTTTTTCTTATTTTTTTCTCATTCTTCTTGCTTTTCTTACTCTTTTTTTACTTTTTGATTTTTTTCGATTTTTGGTTTTTCTTCAAATTCAGATTTATCCATCACATTTTCAAAAAGTTAATTCTATATCACAATAATACATATCATTTTTCCCAAGTATGCGTATCATTTTTTTCACTAAAAAAACTACCAACAAGGTTTGTATGCGGCTCGTGTATTCCTATTGAATAACCGCTTTGTATCAAAAACATTACCAAGACAAGTGATATTTCCTGTTTTTTCAACACTTTTCAACATCTCTTTAGCATTACTGATATTATCCCTATCTTTGTCATACTGCATTACTTTTTGAAATAATCCGTATTTTTCCTTGTCTTCTTTATTTTCTACTTTATCTACTATTTGTTGTTTTTTTCTTTTTCAGTCTTATAGATAACAATTTGATTCACCATTTGTTCAATATCTTCACCATACTTAGAACTTTTTTTATATCTTGCCCAGAGTTTAGCATAACATCTGCCAAACTTCCTTGTTCCACAACTTCTATTTTTCCATCATTACTAACAATAGAATATATTTTTTTATCTTTTCTATGTTGAATCGTATAAGCGTTCAAAAATTATTTGATACCCGCTCCTATTAACTGCTGGATAAGTGCAATCCACTTTGTCTTCAGGTATATTTCCAACTTCCAATTTTAACTCTCCACAAATTTCTTTCAATATTTGTGACGGTTTTTCTTATTAAAGTTTTTCACAAAAATAGTTTTTATTAAGATATATGGAGTTATCAAAACAATTAAAAAGTCCTAATTTTACTATCTCCAACAACTTCAACAGAAAAAAACTTTACCAATAAATAATTTATCAGCATCAACATAGAATTCCACTTTATCTCCTAAATTAGCAATTTGATTATCATCTAAATATTTTACTTCTAATGTTCGTGATGTTCCATTTATTCCACCCTTCCAAATAATTCGTTCAAATTTTTTTTTATATGCTCTTTATCATTAATCACAATCTTTAACATTTCCAAACTTCCTTTTTAAACTTTAATCAAGCTATCAATTTTTTTTCTTTTTATTTTATTTTTTTAATCCGCTCTTTAAATTTTCAAATCTCTCTTCCAGTTGATACTCTTTAATTGGCGAAGTCTTCCCAGTATATCGCTCATAAAGTTCATTAACATCATCAATCAATCTTGTCTGTTTCGAGCTTCTATCAAATCAATTGTAATATCAATATCTCCTGTTCTCTCTATTATTTCATATTCCAACTGTTCAATATAACATTTAAAAATAAATACTATAATTAGCACTTACCAAAGTTAAAACTTCTTTATTATCTTTATATTTCTCCAATTTTTTTTATACCACTCATCGGCGAGTGAGGATTTAGTAAAAAAATTAAAAAAATTTAGATTTTTTTAGCAGGTAAAAATGTAGAAAAAAATTGACTTTTTTTATGTTTTTTTCTCCTATTAATGCTACTTCTCCAACATCTAATATCTTTACAACTTCACTGTTTTGACTGCTCGTAATTTTGAAATCCGACGGTGGAATCACAAAAATAAACGGTTCTGTGTCGTGCAATAACATAAATATTGATCTCATATTGAAACTCCTTTCTTAATTATTGCGATGCTTGAATTTGAGCTTGTAAATTTGACATCATAGTGTTATATGTATTTTGACTAACATTCTGTGCTATCTGTCTAGCTATACTCTCAATTTTTGCTGTATCATTTATTGTTATATTTGACAATTGTGCAGCTATTTGTGCATTAGCCTGATGATTTATAACTTGTTCTATTGATACTGGTTGTGGTATTGGTGGTTGCATTGTGCTCAAACTAGTATTCAAAAGACTTGGTAAACTATTTAATGGACTTAATCCAGAACTGATAGCATTAGTTATAGCGCTCGGATCAAATGGTTGCAAGGGATTATTATTTTGTTGTTTAGATACAAGTTGTGAAATTGCACTTGTTAATTGTGCTGTCTTATCTTGCTGAGTAAGTGCTAAATTTTGCTGTGGTGCTACCCTTGCTTTGACCGCATTTATATCAAGCACAACCTTCTGCAAAGCTTCATATGACCTTCTGTCATATTCTTTTTGTCTTGCAATTCTCGATGCTTCTTCTTTTTGTGCTTCTGCCATCGAAGGTACTTTAACATCAGAATACCCCATATAGCGGAACTTTCCATCGCTAGAATTATAACCAGATTGACTTGCTCCAGGAGTAAAAGCTCTAGCTATAGCTTCTTGTTTTTCTTTTTCTTTTTTTGGGTCTTTCGGTTCTATTAAACCTTTTATTATTTCCGGCGTATAATATCCAATAGCTCCACCAATTGCAGCACCTACTGCCGTTCCTACTGGTCCCCCAATTGCTGTTCCTAATTGAGCTCCCCAAATTGCACCTTTGGCTCCTATAATTCCTCTCATTCCTATTTCTGCACCTTTTGTTAATTGTTCAGCTTGCCCTTTTAATTTTTCAGGATCTAATGCTCCGCTTTTTTGCCATTCTTCAACTCTTTTCATAAAGTCTTCCATCCACCTAGTTGCTATTGGGGCGAATGCTTCTCCTAACGATATTTTTAAATCATCTATCGCCGATTTAAATTGTGCTATTTTGTTAGCCGTTGTATTACTCATATCATTAGCAAATTTATCCGTTGCACCACTAGAATTTCTTACAGCATTAGCAACTTTGTTATAGTTTTCTTCTGTTGTCCCCATAATAGAAGCCAGTATTTTCATACCTTCTCCACCAGCAATCATTGTTAAATATCTATTTCTTTCTTCCTGTGTAAGACCAGCTGTCGCAATTTTTAAATCATCAGATAACGCTTTCAATCCTCTAAAATGTCCTTGCTGGTCATAAAGTTGAATATTTAAGTCTTTTAAAGCATTTCCCACTTGTTTCGATGGATTAGCCAACCTTCTGTAAATCCCTGCTAAATTACGCCCAGCTTGACCAGACTTAATTCCATTATCTGCAAGCACTCCTAATAAGATATTTACATCTTCAAAACTCTCAAAATTTCTTGAAGTTGCCGCAACATATTTATAAGATTCTCCTAACATTTGCACATTGGTATTTGCATTATTACTTGTCGCAACCATCACATCCATAAGTCTATCAGAATCTTTTAACGGCATACCAAAAGCCGTCAGGTTATCTGTGACTATATCAGAAGTTTGAGCGAAATCACTTCCAGCTGCAATTGACATTTTCAAAAGTTTTGGTGTCATTTCTAACACTTCATTGGTTTTCATACCAGCCATAGCTTGATACATTTGTGCTTCAGCCACTTCTTGTGCTGTAAATTTAGTTGATCTACCCAAATCTCTTGTTTGTTGCATAAGTTGCTTTTCTTGTTGTACTGTAGCCCCCATTATAGCCTTATTTCTTCTAACTTGGTCTTCCAAATCTGCATAGGATTGAACTGAAGACTTTAGAACTCCAACTACTGTAGCTGTTCCGATACCCGCTCCAACACTCGCCAATACGCCATTCACTCCGCTAAAAGCATTTTTTATTTTGCCAACTGCTCCGCCAACCAGATTTTTCAATTCGCCTAATGAACTCTTCGCTTTTTGTGCTGTTCCTGTAAATTTGTCTTTTAATTCAAGCAAAGCACTTAATTTATATTCACTCATTCTCCAATCCACCTCCAATCATAAAAAACATAAACAACAACTCTGAATTACTTAATTCCCTTAGACTTTGCAGACTATGTCCACAATTTAAATAGTGAGCGACTGTTTTTGCTTTCCAGTCGCCCTTGATTAGTTTTTTATTTCTTCAACCACTTCTTCAACAGTAAATTTTTCATTCCAGCCAGCCTTTTTCATAAGCAATTCTGAAATATTTACTATGGTAGATTGGCTTAGTACTTTTGGTACAACTTCAATTGGATTCATTTGGCAACCCAATTTAGTAATCAATTTTTCATCTTTAAATATTTTTCCTGCAGTATAAATTAATTCACTATCTTTGTCTGTACTATTACTGGATAAAATATCCAGTATTTCCATTCTGTTCAATACTTCTAATTCTAAAACAGCTCCATTCAATTCTTCAACTTTAACCTTTACTGTGTCTTTTTTTTCTATTTTTTTACTGTTTTCCAACAACATTTCCACTGTTATATTTTTCATTACATACCTACCTTTTCTTATCTTATCGCATTTTCATATCTAACATCGCTAGGAGTAAATCCAAAAGGAATTTCTTCTTCCACAATCTCTCCTCTTTCAAATTTTGCAAGTTCAATCGAATTTAACCAAACATTATCAATCGACACCCGTTCTTCTTGTCCACGTAAACTATCAGGATCTTTTATAGATGTGACTATTCTACTTCTCACATCTTTTCCTTTTACCCAATTTTCAAGTATTTTTTTTCCACGAGTATAAACTTTAAAAACTTTTATAGTTCCTTCACCTTTCAGTCCAGTTATTTTACTGTCAACAGAAATCCCCAACTGTACATCTTTTCTTTCCGCTGTAATTTTAGCTTCTACAGATTTTAATTCTGCTACTTTTTCATTATCAAGCCATAACTCTCCATAAGCTCCTGTTATTGTTCTATTTCCTTTTATATTTTCCGACATTTTATCAACTCCTTTATTACATTGTCATTACTAAACTAAGTGAAGCCATAGTGTCTACAAACCTTACATCGCCAGTCAAATAAACCTCATCGCCAGTCGGATATTGTAAAATTTCCAAATCCGTCATACTATTTACTTCTAGCCCATCTGTAATTATTACTTTTTTCTGTGCTTCAATATCAATTTCTACTTTATTATCATAATCCCCGTTTAACACATTTGGTGACATCTCTTTGAAATATACTTTAGTTATATTTGAGCAGAAATTCATTTTATTGTCATAATCATTTATGTAGTTTCCAAGCCAATAATTTTTAAAAGTATCTCTTATATCATCAGCAATAAAGCACATACCTTCAACTACTTTAATTTTTCTTGTATCTTTTTTCCAAGTGCTGTCAAATGTAGTTTTAGAATTAACTCCATAATTCACTTTAACCACTTCTTCATCGTTGTATAAACTAAATTTACCAAGTTTAGGTTCATAGTCTTCAACAGATTTTAAATCACTCATAGTGTAATTATCTGCACTACGATTTAACGGCATACCCGCAATAAGTCCAGCTATTGCCACTGTATATTCCTGTGCTGTAAAATCTCCATAAATGGACTTATATGTTCCACCATTTGCAAGTTCTACAATAGCTACATGATCTGTTTTATTCGCATAACTTGATACATATTTTATAGTTTTACCAATTGCACCAGTATTTCCAAATTGCTGCTTTACCCAATTTACAACCGTTTGGTCTTCTGCTTCCAATGCTTGTGGATAAGCTAACCAGTTGAATTTTCTCATTTCCAAATCTTTCAACACTTTATTTGTGTCTTCATCACTTTGCACAACTCTTACCAATACTTTAAATGCCCCATAATGCATTGCTAAATTTATATACTTAACACTATGTTCATCCCATTCACTCGTTTCAACATCGGATATAGCCTTAAAAGTGTACCATTTTTGGCTAGCCTTAGTATCTCGTAAAATCAAGCAAACAATACCCTTCTCACTTCTTTGAATAGCTGTTCTTGCCAAAGTCTTAAATGCAATACCGATATTAGGACTTGGATTAATTTGTCCAATTATTGCCATTTTATCACTCTCCTAATTTTTTTATTTTTAAATTCTTCATTGTTTTATAACTAAAAGGAACTCCATTTTTTTATCAAATAACGATAATTTTTTTAAACACTTCTTCACTAATTAAATTATCATTTTCATCAAATAACGGCACTTTTTTTCCCCTTTTTCATCAAATAATTGTAATTTTTTTTAATATTTCATATTCCATCTCTTCAGTGTCAGGATTATTCAACACCTCTTTTATTGTTTCAATACTATTATCAAAAGTTCTTAAATCAGTCCCATACACATCAAATAAATCTAAATCGAAAATGTAATGACCTAGACCATCTACCATTTTTTTGTATGCTCATTTTTTTAAAGTTAGACATCTATCTTTAACTTTTAAAAATCTTATTACCTTTAGTTTCAAACATATTATCCAACTCATCAAGCGCTTTATAAACTTCCATTGTATTATTTTTCATCATTTTCAGGAATATATATAATGTCTAAGCTAATGAATATCCTCTTTTTATAATTCGCAAAAAACTCATTTTTGTAGTCAATTACTTGGATATAGTAGCACGGTCTAGTCAAAGCATTTATATTATCAATTCCAACTTCTTTATCTGTAAAAATCGTATATTTTTTTTGCTCAGTGCTTTTATAAAAATCCATAAATTCCATTATTATTCAAACTCCGCTCTTATTGTCGAACCTATTTTATCTTTAAATACAGGCTCTAAGTTTTCTATAGTTTTTTTCAACATAAATACGCCAGGCACTACTTTATTCGAGTGTCTAACTCTATGACCGTACTCAACAAAAATGCTATATTCTACATTACTAAAAATTAACTGTTTAAAATTTCCACCATCTTCTCTGTGCCAACCCATTCTCAACTGCCCAGTATCTACAGGGGTCTGCCCTTTCACTTCTTTTATCGTTTCCTCAGCAACTTGTTTAAGTGTAGTTCCAACTTTTTGTGGAGTATCAGTAGCTAACTTTTCTAATTTTTTTGCCAGTTTTTCCCAGTCACCGCTAAGTTTCATTTTTTTCCACTTCCTCCACCGATACCTCCTGATGTTCCCAAAAATCAGTGTACTTTATAGGTTTATTAGCTTTAAATTTATATTTTATTCCGCCTTTACTTACCACCAAAATATCATTCTGCTTTATTTCTACATCATTACTAACAAATATCTTATACGAATTTTTTTAGAGCTATTTATAACTCCAGTCTCAGTAGTTCTTAAAATTCCAGCACTCAACTGGCACTTAACATTTGTATAAACGACTTCCCAACCTTGAACTGTCAAACCAAATTCAGTCTTTGTTTTCGTATTTCTTTTAACTTCTTCTATCACATCGGTATCAAAAAAATCTTCAAACATCACATACCACCTTTATTTTATAACTCCAAGTTTTCTAAAACGATTCAAACTTTTTCTAAATTCCACATCATCATTTAACTCGGTTACAAATTCAACTTGCCTATCTCCGCTTTTCATAGATTTTATATTTCTATTTTTTTATCAAAATTATATTTAAAAAAATATTTTGTTATAGGAGTTATCAATTCTCTTGGGAAGTCTTCTCGGTTCATATAGTTAATACTATCTTGAACAATGCTCTCAATAGCAAATTTAGTCTTTGCTTCATTTGGTGTTACATCAGAAATAATTTTTTTATTTTTTTCATAAATTTCATCAATTAATTCAGTCATTTCTATTACCTCTTAAAAAAATAAAAAAAGTATGGCATTTTAACCACACTTTTTTTACTACGCTTCAATTGCAACTAGACCTTTTACTTTATTATCAAGTATAAAACAGTCATAATAAAATCTACCTAAAAATAAAGTTCCTGAATAATTTTCTGAATCTGTAACTACTCTATATTCAGCTAATTTCACAGGACCAACCGTTGCCGAATTGTGCCCTATTAAACAACCGTAATTTTTAGTTGTAGCTCCACCTACTCCTATTTTAATTTCCATCCATTTTTTAGTAACTCTTACTATCGGTACTCCGTCAACCATTCCTACTAATCCATTTATTTTTATATTTTGCCCAATATCCGAAGCTTTGATGAAATTGTCATCTTTTTTCAATTTTGTTAAAAACTCAGGTGTAACATAAGCAATCCTATTTTGAGGTACATCTGCATCATTTAATTTCTCCTGTGCTTCTAAAAATTTGTTGTAAGCGTTATTAGCCGCAAGACCTGTTACCGTCTGTGATTTTGTATCACAAGTTTTAAGAATTGTTTCAAATCTGTATTTCTCAATCTCAGGAATTACTCTTTCTCTCAATTGTCTTGCCAACACTTCTCCAGCTTTAATTTTTGTCTCGTCTTCGTCCATTTTATCCAAAAGCATTTTAAAAGCTCTATCTTTTGTTAATGTCATTTCTTGGATTGAATTTTGTAAAATGTCCGCATTTCCATAACCTGTATTTCTGTTATAGTCCCTATTATCAACTGTATTAATTGAAGTAACTTTTACAGTTTTAGCACCTACAAAGCTGTAATCATTATTTACTATTTTCTGTGATACTGCTTCACTTGTAAATCTTTCATCAATTTTATCTGCAAATAATTCAGTATAAATCATTGCCATATTCTATCATCTCCTTTAAATTAAAAAGAACTAAAAGCCTTATCGAATGCTTCAAGTCCTATATCCTTTTTATCTTTTTCTCCTTCACTTCCACCATTTAAAGAGTTTGGTGTTCCTCCGCTTTGTGTTTTAAGATAGCTCGATAAATTCTCAGAAAAAGATTTCACACTATCTTCAATCTCTTCTTGAGTATTTCCAGTAATGCTGCCTAAAAAACTATCAGGGATTTTGTATTTTCCTAATATAGCCTTTTTCATCTCATTAGTTTTCAATGTTGCAAGTTCCGTATTTGAAGCATCAAGTTGTTTTTGAAGTTCAGTAATACTTTTATTATACTTTTCTTCTGCAGTAAGATTAGCATTATTAATTCTCGTTTCATACTCTTCAATCGTTTCACCGTGCTTTCTCTCCAATTCTTTTTTCTCACTTTCAAATTTTTTTCTTTCCCTTGCAATCCTTTTCTTTGATCATTTCATCTACTTGTTCCTGTGTAAATGTATTTTCTGACATAATTATCCTCCCATTTAAAGTCTGTCGACTATTTTCTATCCAGATGTTTAATGTCCATCAGTACGACAAATAAAAAAGGAGAGGTTTTAAGCTCTCCAGTGTTACTCTAATATTTATTTTTTTCCAATTCGTGAATGTCATAATTCATAAATTGCATTCTGCCTATAATATCTTTTTTTAATTTCATGCAGCACTTTAAGGCTCTCATCCAGTTTCTTCATTTCCTGAAACAGTTGTAATCCTGACTCAGTTACACCTTTCTGCATTGATTTTAATCTTTCCCAATGTTCGCTAGTTTTTACTAGAGTCATATAAGGTTCAAAATATTCAATAATAACTTCTCTCTCAATATCAGAAATATTATTAACTTTAGACAAGATTTCAACCGCATCACTTTTATCTATTAAAGTCAGACAAGCACTACTTTTGTTGGCTTCTGGATTTTCCTTTTTAAAATTTAGCAAGTCTGTCCCTGAAATAACTGTCTTGTTTGTAATTTTTTGTGAAACAGAAAATCTACTTATACCCAAAACATCAGCCAAATCCTGTAGTAGCATTACCACTTTTCCATTATTATGAAATTTTGAATGGCTAATCGGCAACCCTCTTGGAAGTCTTTTGTTCTGTCTTTCATAAAATAATTCTGGATACATTCTTCTTTTTCCCAGAAAAGCATCAGCTAATACATCTTTTGCTTTCAACTGGTAATCCATTAATTCCTTTTTCAACTCATCACTAAATCTCGCTGGATTTATTTTTGCCAACCAGATTGGCAAGTAGTCAAGTTCTAGTAGCATAGTTTCTTTAATTCCAAATCCTGTATTAACTGGGGTTAATTTTGACCCCACCTTTAAAAGCTCGTCTTTTTGAATTTTTTTCTTTTGATTTTTATAATGATCTTCATTCATCCCCAAATTATTACATATATCTTTTACTACCACATAAACTTTTCCATTTTCTTCAATGGCTCTAATCTTCTTGTTTTTTTAAAACATACTTCTTTTTGCAATTAAATTATCCATTTTTCCTCCTAAAATATTTTTGATTTTTTTAGAAGTCAATATGATATAATTCTATTGGTGAGATAGAAATATCATAAGACTTCTTTGTAAGAGGTCTTATTTTTTTATTTCTCCTCACTTTCCAAATCTTTTTATCAAATTTAAAATATACTCTTTTATTCCAATTCCCATATTTGTAGCTTTTAATTTTATTTTCTTATGGAATTCTGAATCTACTTTAAACGATATATTTTTCTTATTTTCCATCTTAACCTCCTAACATCTACATATTACACGTAAACGTGTAAAAAGTCAAGAACTTTTTTTATAAATTTTATTCTTCCTCACTCAAATACAACTCTTCTTTTTCAGGTTCATCAGAAAAAACATCTGAATCCGCATATTCATAAGGTACAGTTGTGCTCCTGCACCGAGGGTGCATCGGCGGATAATTTTCTCCTTCCATAGCATTTTCTGTTTTAAATACTTCACCGTTAAGACTAGCACAAGTATGACTTGTTCGACTATCCAATACCGCTAAAAACTCATACTTAACAACTCCAGAATCTTTGTACCCCATAAGCGTTGCTTGGTTTTGTATATGAGCCGTTTCAGTTCTTACTAACCTTTCAGCATTTTTATAACTTGTATCAAACTTCTTAGATATATTTTGCGACATAGTTCTATAGTTAATACCTTTATTCAGCCCAACAACCACTTCATTCTTTATCGCTTTCGCTAAATTATCAATGTTACTCCATATTCTACTTGAATAATTAGCCCCACTCCATTCTTGTTCCAGTGCCATTTTTATTGTACTACTACTAATTACACCTTTTTTAAAATTCAAATCCTCAACAAATGACGTATAGGTATTTTCGTAAACATCAGTCAATGTATCCGTCACTTTGCCTTTTATTTTCTCCCCTGCCTGTATAAGTTCATAGTCAACACCTGCTTTTAAACTGTCCAGTCGACTGATACGGCTTCTATATGCCAATGTTTCAAGTTCAACTGACATTTTCCTGAACTCAACAGGATTACTTTTTTTTAACTTTTCAATTTCCTCTACATATTTTCCTATATCGTATCGCCATTCTTTATACTCAATACCACGAAGCAGTTTATTCGCTTGAATCTTGTCGATACCTAGTTTTGTCACTTCTTGTTGATATTTAGCGTATAATTGGGCTATTTTATTCTCTATTTCTTTTTTACTCTCACTAAGTATTTTTACATATTCTTTGTATGCTTCTGTACCTTTGTTAAATGATAGCTCTTCTCGTGCAAGTTGCCTTTTTTCCCAATATTCTTTATTCTTGTTTTTCATCTATTTTTTCCTGTTCATTTTTTAATCCCTTATATTCCAACGGTTGTTCAATTTGATTTTCTTTTTTTCAATCTTTTTCATTTCTGCTTCAGTATCTTCAATAAAAAGGCAGTAATGATATTAAACTTTCTTGTGATACAACATTTTGTAAATTTGTTATTACAGTTGAAAGTTCAACCAAATTTTCAGGAGTATTTCTCGTGAATATTTTTTTGAATATCTAACGGTTTCAATGATAACCCAAAATAATCAAAAATTAACTCTAGCCTTTCATTTAATGCTTTTTTTAAAGTACATTTCTTTTTGTGCAGTTAGTTGTTCAAGTGCTAACAATTTATACCCTAATGCCACGCCCTGAACTATTTCCAGCAAAAATTTTCATCTTGCATATCAGGAATAAAAAGAAAATTTATGAATATCCTGGTTCAGTCTATTTTTATTATTTTTGAGAATATGTATCGTTTATATTTTTTTACTAGCCAGTTAGCTTCTCCATTTTCTCCTAATAACATCACTTTGTTTTTTTCTTCAAACTCTCTATATCTTCTTCATCAGTTCCTTGCATATTTGTCAATACTAGGATTGCGTCTGTAAAATCCTTCCATATCGTCTAATGAAGTTGATACCGCTTCATTATATCCATCAATCAGTGTTATTACTTTTTCAAAAATCCCCAAGTTTCCTTTTTATTGTTTATAAATTCAATAATTGGTACTTTGTTAAATCCGTGTAATCTAGTTTCGCCTTGCCCCTGTGGAGTTAGTATAATCCTTCATAATCCATAACAGAAGTAAATGTATTGACAGTTACAGTTTTATCATCATAAATCTCCAAAAATATAATCATACTCATTGTTTTTCGTTTTTTTCTTTATTCCACCGAATCGCATATTTAATATTTTTTTGTCTATCGTATTATCTCTAATAACAAAAAAACATCTCGAGGATCCAATGTTTTAAAAATTTATCGTATTATCTATATTTTTTTATACCACAACTCATACGACCGCCCAAAAATCGAACAGTTTTCAGCATGCTCATAATTACACTGCTGTTCTTCCTCCGTTGCTAAATATTTTCCAACCATCTCGTACTCATTAGCCAAATTATCTTCCAACAACTTATAATTGATATTTTTCCCAATAAAATAAGCTGTTGCTATCGTAGTTATATAGCCTGGAAAATTGTGGATAAGTTTACTATCTGGTTTCTCCTTCAACCTATTAGGTTTTTCCAATATTTTATGCCTACCAACATAATAGTCTTCCAGTTTTTGTAGCCGTGCTAAATCATTCACTAAAAAGTCCCATAACGCTTTTTCCAAAATTTTTATTTCCATTATCTCACCCCCAATATATTTTTATTAATTGTCTTCATCCGATTATTTCTCATATAATCCTCAAGTGCATATCTCATGGCATCCATTAAATGATTAAAATCATCTATCGGTTTATTTACTGCTTTTTCCAAATTTATCTTTATCCCAAGCATAATTAGATATCTCTGTTAAAAAAATTTACACACCTTGGATGGATAAAAATTTTAAAAATCCTGAATAAATTGTATTCCAGCATTTATACTATCTTTCCCTTTTTTAGATGCTTTTATCCTTAACAGTCCTAACCCTCTTAAATGTTCTATACTCTTTGGTTCCTCACTGTCGGCAGTTATTATTTCTTTCCTGAATCCGAGTTTTTCTATGCTTCTGTAAATAACTGTATTTTGCATCCGTTTTTGATATATTTCATCAAAAACATAAATTTCTTTTTGTTCCTGATCCATTATCCCACAAAAAAAAGCAGCAGGGTCATTCGTATATCCAAAATCTAACCCAAATACTGCTTTTGCTTTTTGCCTTTTATTTAAAAACTCTCTCCAATCAAATTCCAACTCTCTCCAATTTTCATAGACAAGTCCATCAGTTGCTCCCCATTCGCCTAAGCCGGCAACTTGATAACGCCTCGGATTGTTCTTTTTCATATCTTCAAATAGCTTTTTATCAGATTCGTCAAGCCACTCATTACACAGGTAATTAGTTGTAAGAGCTAAAATATTTTTATCTTTTCTATCAAAAAATCTAGCTTTAAGCCAGTGCCTTTCATTCCAAGGATTGAAGCTAATGATTATTTGTTTAAATAATGGTTCTTCAACTATACCTCTTATACTCTCATCTAGCATATTAAACGCTACTTCATCTGTCAACTCATATGCTTCCTCTACCCAACAAAAACATAATTGTCCAACTGAAACTGAAATAGATGTAATTTTCAACGGATCATCGAAACCTCTAAATAAAATCTTTTGTCCAGTAGGTTTATATGTTATTTCAAGTGGACTTTCTTTTAACTCCCAATAGTCTTGAACCTGTAATCTATATATTGCCCATTTTAAATCTGAGTAGCAACTGTCTTTCAAAGTCCTGTATACCTTACGTACAACAAGGGTATTTGCATTCCTATATTTCATCATATTGTAGACTATCCATAATGCCGTTGTCTTGCTTTTCTTACTTGCTCTTGATCCTTTTACGACCTTGTACCTTCCCTTGAAGTTCCAAAAATCTCTGTATCCTTTTCCAACCAGTTCCGGCAGATTCACTTTTCTACTCTTCAAGTTCACTCTCACCTACAATCATAACAGGCACAACTCCTTCAACTTCAACTTTATCTGTAAACAATCTATATCGTTTACCAAGTAGTTCTGCCGATTTAATTCTTTCACGCAATCCAATTTGTTTTTTTATTTTTCTTGCCTCACTAGTTCCATCGCCAGTCCCTTCAACAACTACGATTTCCTCATCAAGTTCACCTCTCATTGATTTGGTCAGAAACTCAAGCACTTCTTTGGCAGAGGCTGTCCTTTCATTTTCTAAAACCTTTAATTTTTCATCAATATAGCTTTTTACACCAACTTTTGCCAAGTTTTCACTTGCTACGTTATTTAAATTTTTTCCTTTATACCCTGCCCTTCTGGCAGATTCTGTTGCATTCCCAGTTTCAATATAATAATCAGCAAATCTTTTTTGCTTCTCTGTCAATTTCATGTCAAGTTCTCCACCTCCTCAAAAATAAAAAATACCCTGCAATTCTAAGCGGCTGCCGAATCACAAGGTGGTATATTAAAAAATATTTATAAAAAAGACAGCTTTTAAACTGTCTTACACTTACAAAAATTTAAGGTTTAATGACAAGTGATTAACTCATACTCTTACATCTTAACATATTATAACATATTAAAAATTATATACAATGCCAAAAAAAGTGCCAATTTTTTTAATTTAGTATACTTTTTAACACATCATCTGAAAAAAATAATTAACTGCAGTTGCCTAATCATAAAAGTTTTTATGTCTTTTTGCTGTTCTTACACTAATGTTTAATTTCTCGGCTATATCTTCAAAGGTCAAATCTTCAAAATATTTCATCTCGATTATATTATAATATTTATCGTTCCTAATCGTATCCAAGGCTCTTTCAACCATACTAATCACATTTTCTATTCTTGCAATTTCTTCCTGTAATTTTTTTCAATCCTATTTTCTACTTTTTTTCTAATTCTGATAAATATACTTTTGCTAGACTGCACATTAACCCCAGTTTCTCTTTTCTGAATTGATATTCCCTCTTTCTTCAAATCCTCTATAAGCATATTTTTTTGGAATCAATAGCACCTTTTCAACAGTTCCAGTTCCGATAATAATTTCTCTGTTTTTTTGAAAAAGGTGTCAATTGCTTATCTTTTTCTTATATCCTTATCATTCTTAATTTTCTCTAGAATTTTTATCTGCTATTTTCTCTATATCTTTTTCATTCATATACTTCTCCTTCCTGATATTTACACTCTGTAAATTTTTATTCAAATGATTTATAAAAAAATATAACATTACTATAAATGTTATTGTCCCCAAAAACATCCTTATTAGTCAATATCTCTCTCATAACTTATTCGACTTCCCCTTCAATAATTTCTTTTAACTTCGGTTCTTCAAACAGTTCACTTTTTCCTATTTTACCTTTTTTAGGGCCTTTCATATAATAAACCGGTTGCCCATTCTTATCTAATTTCGTCATATTAGAACTATGAACTTCTTTAAATGCCGAAAGAAATATTCCATTGAAATTATTCTTCTCAATTTTGTCGCATATTTCTATCAATTCTGAATCACTTGAATCAAAATATAGTATTCTCGCAACAAGGTCGACATTTCCTTTACATTGCTCTAATAATGTTCCTATATACACATAAGCCATATCCACAACTGCATCTAGTTTCCCCACCGTATCATTTTCTATCTCTGCTTTCATGTACTCCGTTTTCTCTTCCATAAGCAGTAAATCTCTTAAATGACCTCTCTCTTCCGTCATATCCTTATTTAAAAATTCTTCCTGCTTGAAAGCCAAATAAAATTCCTTGACCATTTTAGCCATCATTTCCCACTGTTCCATCTATCCTTCCTCTCTTTCATCCCATTCTAAACTGCATTTTTTCATATATTCTAAATATCTCTTGGCTTTTTCTTCTGTTTCAAAATAATTCCCAAAATCATATCTAGCATTATCTTCATTATAATCCCAATCATTATCACTGGTAATCTCACAGTAATCATTTATAAAAAAATAGGTCTCCTTGCTTTCTGCTCTCCATCTTTTCTCAACACCATATTTTTCATTGACAGCTTCCACCTTGTCTTCTATTATCCTTTTAACTATATCATTGCAGACATTTACAGTATTGTTCAAATCAGAAGACTTTAAGTACAAGTAATTACTAAGTGTCATGAAACTGGGATCAATCAATGAAGTTGACATTACTTTTAATTCATCATCTCTGAAATTGCCGAGTTTTAATACTTCCTCATTTTGTTTTCTAATTCTCCAGGCCCATTTATCCCAAACAGGCGTAAATTCTATTTCCAATACACTTTCCTTTTTCATTTTTTTCTCCTATTATTTTAATATTAATTAATATTCTAATAAATCACAAAATATAAAATTTATCCTTATTTTTCAAGCTCCAAAAAGTGAAACCTATTTAAACCCAATAAAAAAATCATACTTTCAGAGAAAGGTTTCGGTTACACTTTGCTTTTTTTAAAAGTTCCTATATAAAATACTACTTCTTCTCCATAATTGAGAACAAACAAATTCCCAGAAAAAAACTTTTTATCGAAAAACAAGTGTAACAAGTGTAACACACCTACTTATATAACACTAGTCTATATTTATATAATATTATATAACCCTTTAAAAAAATAATAAATATAATATATTATAACATAGTGTTATATAACATTTTATAGTGTTACACTTTGTGTTACACTTTGAAGAAAAATGTTTCACTTTAAGTGTAACTTTTTGACTTTTTTTATCTTTTTACCTTTTTCTATCTCCAATAATATATAAAATATATGGATAAATAGGTCAATCATCATTTAAGTAATTTATTAATGAAAATTCAATTCTTTTTCCAGCTAGTTATATGAAACATAGATTAAAAAACAACCTGCAGTTTATTCATTGTTTTCATCTACTGGCTGAAATGCTCTGTATGTTTTTTTATTCCTTCTTATAACCTTAATTTTTAATCTATGAACATTATAAATAGCCTCTCTTAACATCTTTTTACTGGCTGTTAAATCATTTTCTTCACACCATTGCTCAAATTCCAAGTATATTTCCTGATTAGTCTTGCCAATGATGTCCTCTTTTGTTAAATCCTTTACATATATTTCAGCTCCATTGTTTTCTTCATGATATTGTCTGTTAAAATCTGCCACGATATTACAATTTGTAAAATCTCCATTTTCATATAATCTTTTATACCCTTCGATAATTAACCTTAGCCAATATTCCAAAGCCTTCTGAGTAGTTAATTTAGTAATAAACCTTGGATCTTTTCTCTTTGGTTTGGAGTACATTGGAAGCCAAAGAACTCTACGTTTATAGCTTTCTCCTTTTTCCCATGATTTCAATATGTGATTTGATGTAAATATCAAACTTGTAGTCATAGCTGCTGACGTTGAATTTTTAAACATTTTTCTAATTTCCACATAGTCACAGGTAGAAATATTTTTCAACATCTCCATATCCTTGCCATTAATTGGCTGATCTTGAATATCATCACCTAAATTAACCAATTTACCATCCATACTATACGCATATCTCTCATCTGACATTTGCTTTATCTTCAACCCACTACAATTCTCTCTGTTCAAAATACTTCTGATAATACTTAATAAAGTTCCTTTACCATTTCCTCCATCTCCTACAAAAATAAAGAACTTTGCTAGAGACCTTTTCACTTCTGGATCAGTAATTAAACCATGTGCCAAAATTTCAAATAACAAATCTCTATACTTCTCATCATTATTAGTCAATTGAGCCACATAATTATCAACTATTTCAACTGGTTCAGCTTCAGGTTTATAATCTAATTCAACATAGTAAGGAGTAAATTCCTTATAGTCATCAATTTCAACAAACTCTCCATTTATTAGTACACCATTATTAAATTTTATATTAAAAAAATAGTATCTAGTGGTATCTTTTTACTTCTATACAGCATTTGCTTACAAACTTCATCCACATAAGCAGTCTTCTGGTCTCCAACCATACTGTAAATCATATGTTTTAATGACAACTCATCGTTTTCATATTTAGTACCGTTATAACAATAAAGCTCATTTTTATAAACACAAGTGTTAAAATCTTTAATCATTTTAGTAGCTACCAAATATTCACCATTTTTTGTTGCTTCAAATCCAGTATCCCTCATAATTGTTTCAAACTCATTTTCATCTAAGGGGTCTGCAAATATGTACTGATTTATAAAATGGAGAATCCTTTTTTCTTCAGCATACCCTGCCAACTTAGCACGATGCGAAAAAAGTGCGTTATTTCTTCCATCATTTTCACTAAGGCCCAATAGACTTTCAAATTTTCTGTTAGCTTGAAATATTTCAGGTAATTCCTGTCTCACATCATTTCTTTCAACTTTTCTATGTTTTCCGTTTCTTTTTATCGTACAGCTTTTAGTATTTCCTGTATGTTTATATTCTATTTTAAAACCTAAAGGACACACTCTAGCAGCTCCACGAAATCCTAGTGGTTTCTTGAAGTATAAATGCACTCCTCTATCAGTCCATACAGTCCGTGTACGAATGTTAAAGTACTTTAGCAATACTTTTATTGTCTCAATGTCTAAACAGTCTATATCGACCACCAAATCGTCATCAGTCAACAACCAACCAGCGTCTTTAAAGTAAGTATCATTATCAGATATTTCAGCATTTTTAGCAGCATGTTTTTGACCTGGTTTATACTCTATATACATCTATTATATCTCCCACATTTTCAATTTCTTGTTTATAATTTGATAATAATGGTTCAGGTCAACAATTTTCTCAAAGTTTTCTAGTTTACTGCAATCGTCATTCCATAAAAACATTTTTTCAGGAGCGTCGGCAAACTTAACAAGTCCACCGTCTAATCTTTTCTTACTCAATTGAATTCCATTGTTTCTGCAAGCAAAAACTCTATTTATATTCTGATATTTCTTATTGTCCTGGTCAAAAGTTCCTTGATAAGTTCTTCCTGCTTGAAGTATATACTGATATAATTCAGGCTTAGTTCTATTTTCAATCAATGTTTCAAGTACATCTTTATTATGCACTAATTTATTTACAACAGCTATATCAATGATTCTAGCATTGTTATTACTAAAATATTTGTCACCACTAAACTTATTAACATCTCCACCTTTACATTTAATATAATCCCCTTTTACACCTATATAGTTATTAACATCTTTCTGAATAAACAAATCAAAATTATCTTCTTCCAAATTTAATTTAAATTCTTTCTCCCATTGCTCTTTTACTGCCAAATACTCAGCGGAGTTAGTTGTAAAAGCCACACCATCAGTATTTATATTAATTATTTGGCAAGTGTCTGATAATCTTTTACACAATTCATACAGTGCTATTTGACCATAAACGCATACGGAATAAGCAGCACGAGGATTATTTAAGACAGAATATTGATTATTTAAGTTTCCATACACCGAATTAAGAATTAATTTAAGAGCGTCACTTTCTAGCTTATCTTTATGTTTTATCTCAACCCTACGGTTCAATATATCTATATATTTACTTGTAGCAGGGCCTAGTGCGTTTAGCAGAATGATTATATTAGGATACATGCTAGTAACATCTAATAATTTTACATTTTTAACTCTAATTGGCTTAGATGGTGCTCCATGCAGTCCTCCAAATCCAAATTGAATATCATTCCCAAACTCTTTTTTCGTTATAGTCTTTGTCTTCAATTCAAATGCTGGTTCATTCAACTGTAGCCACATTTCTTTTACTTCTAAATCAACTTTATCCAATAGGTTTTCTTCAATTCTGATACTGCTCCATTTATTTATTTTTCCAGAAGTGGTAAGCAGATTTCCTGAAATAGTTGTTGTATTCCATTTTTAGCTTTACTGTTTCCAAGTTTTTTTACCAGTAGTTCTTTTGTCTTAAAATAAGAATTTTCCCTCAGTTTATACACTTCAATGGTTGTATCCACATCATACCCACAATAAAACATTGCTTCTTTCAGTTCCTCATTTGTCAATTTTCTATCTATATCAAACGGTACACTGCTTTCAAGTATCATTTTACCCATATTTCCTTCAATTTTTTTTAATCCTGGTTTAGATACATTAATTTGCTGGAAACAGTCAAGACTATTTATGCAACTATCCACTTCCTTATCTGCGTTATTTCCAGAGATAATTCTGTCATTAAATTCTTTCAATTGGTAATTACTCCAACCTCTTATCATTTTTGTAAGAACTAAGTCGTCATAAAAAGTAGTTGTTATAACCAACTAGAGTTTTACCTTTTATAAAATCTCGAAGTTCTTCAAAAATCATTGTGAAATATTCTCAATGTATTTTTTTATTTATATCTTTAAAAACCACAAAAGCGTCATACTTGTATACCTCAATATCATAAAAATAATAGATTTTCCATACATCAATCCTTTCAATAAAGGGACATCATTTGACATCCCTTTATATAATTTCTATTTCTTTTTATTTTTTTCTTAACTAATGGCTTAATATCTACCCATATGAATCTACCACCAGCTTTTTTTACTTCAAACATTACAGTTCGACCTATTAATTCATCTTTATTTTCTACATCTACACCAAATTTATTTTTTTAAATTGTTCTAACTTTTTCACTTTTTCCTGAGGATTGATAAAGAATTTTTTTCATTCCATCGACCCATTTAGCATAAACCATTTTATTTTTCATAGATTTTTTTCCTTCATATTCAATATGGATTTTAATTCCCACATCATCTAACTTAATTTCTTTGATTACAGCTTCATCAATCAGTCCTAATTCCTCATCAGTAAACTTATCCACTGAGCTTGTTTCCCACAAACTGCAATATGTATTGTAATCATAAATATCTTTTCTAACTCCCACACAATTATGTAAATCATCAAAATCACAATTAAAAATATTCCTGACACCATTTCTCTACTTTTATCAGCTTTTTCAGGATCATCAACAAACTTCGCTTGAGTTCCAGACCAGCTTTGTTTATTAAAATTAACTTCTCTTATTTCTCCAGCTTCTTCATGTAAAAAAAGTCATAATTGCTTTTTTTCCTTCATTTTCATAAACCACTTGTACTAATTCTAAATTTTTTTAATAATTCCATCTATTTTTTTCCTCCATAATATATTTAATTTTATTTTCTTTTAATAACATTTCAGTCAATTTTGCGTCTTTTTTTCATCTGATATGATAAAAAATGTATTTTTTTATCAGATTTTTTTCCGCTTTTTTTCATAACTTCTTCAACTTTTTTTATTCTTTTTCTTCCCTTGCTTTTTGCATTCTCAATAGATTGTGCTAAGTTAAATGTTTCCAAATATTCTTTTTAGAATCTCATTGCCTCCAAGATTCTTTATAACTCCAATATCCATTTTTTTCTTTGTTCTAACCAATCAGACAATTCATTTTCCAGCTTATCTAGCGAAGTCGTTTTATTAGCCATATTTTCTTTAAAGAAATTCTCGAAAGTTATTACATCATTGAAATCATAATGTTTCACTTTATCTTCAAACATTTCTTTAATTACAGCTTTTTTTATTTATTCTTTCAGTTTCTTCCATTTCTCGTATTTGACTTCTGACAATATTATCAGCTTCTTTTTACAATTGCCACTATCTCTTTTTACTTGTGCTTCAAAAGTCATTATAAGGTTTCAACATCTCTTTTTTTATCTTAATTCTATGATCTTCCAGTTTTTTTCACATCTTTATTAACTTCAGCTATCAGTTTTTTTAGATTCTTTGATATTTTCTTCTGTTACTTCAACTTTTTTTAAATTCTCACTTAAATTTAATGCCTTCTCTTTTTATATACTCATAAGCATTAAAATTTATCTTCCCAACTTTAAATTCAACAATCCCTGTTTCATTAATATTCATTAATTCACTCATATTTTACTCCTCTTCCCATTCGATATTATCATAAGCATAATCTACTAACAGTTTCACAACTTTTGAAGCAGAATAGCCTGTTGCTTCTTTTTATTTCATTTATAATTTCATATGTATCCGTTCTCACTTTTTACAGCAATATTCCCTGATTTTGATTCTCTTTTTCTTCTTCTTATTAAAATTAATTTTTTTCCATCTGTTATCTCCTAATTCTATTTTTTTAATAAAATCTCTCACTTTTATGTAATTCTATAAATTTACTGTCACTATTTTTTTCTATGCATGTAGTAGAACGCTTTTGCACTTTGTGTCGAAAGATGTCTTTTAGCATTTTGAAAAGCGTCATACTTATATGATTTGTCGTTCATAATTAATTCAATCTTCTTTTCATCGTGATTACTCTCAATAAAGAAATAATCATATTTAATATCAGGAGCATTCTCAAGCGTTGATGTATCAGTTGCATAAATTACATCATTATCGCCTATTTTGAATACATAACCTGTTGTTACTACATCGTGTATGCATTCAAAAGGAATTACTTCCATTTCTCCAATTTGATAACTAATTTCTGTACTTAAAATCTTTTCCAGCTCTCTTTTCCCGACTTCCATAGCCACTTCATAATTTGAATAAATCTTAATATGCTTCCATTTGTTCCTAATACTCTTGAATGTAGATTTTTTCAAATGGTCTGAATGTTTATGAGTAATGAAAAGATATTCTATATCTTTCAAATAATCTTTTAATTTTGCATAAGGAACTCCGCAATCAACTAAAATATTGTTGTTAATAATCACGGCATTTCCTTTACTTCCTGATTGAATTACTTTGTATTCCAATATTCCTCCTAATCTCTTAACGCCAAAGGCATCATTAAATAAAGCCAGTCATCACTAGCGCCACCTTTAACAAGTACCGTGCTCTTATTATTGAGCATTTTCATCACTACTGTCTTGTCCTTGATTTTTTTAATAAAATCCAGCAGGTATTTCACTTCTAATGCTATTTTTAAATCATTGCCATTCTGAATTGTTGCCAGCTCTTCTTTAAATTCTGAATGTCTGTCATTTGATTTTATTAACAATTTGTTCTGTGTGAAGTTAAATACCGCTCCATTTCTATATTCAAGAGAATTTTTAGCCACAGAATAAGCACGTTTAAGTGCGGGTACAAAATTTTTAGTGCCTAAGACTACCGTTGTTCTATCTTTATCCAAGCTAGATATTATAGTTTTGTAATCTGGGAAAACAAGGTCAACTAACCTGGATACAACTTCTATTCCTACAAATTTAAACGATATTTCATTTTTTCCTATAGAAACCGCTGCCATTTCATCAGGCGCACCTAATTTAGATTTCATAACTTTTAAAAGTCCTTTAACGGTTTCCAGAGGTATGCTCACACCAAAATCTTCAGGCTTATTTGGGCTAGGATTTAATTGAACTCTTGCATAGGTCAAACGGTAGGTATCAGTCCCAATAGCCTTTAAATGTTCTCCATCTAAATCAAGCCTCACACAATTTACAGCAAAGTTTTCAACATTTGTGGAAGCAGAAAACATTACATTCTCAAAAAGATTTTTCAAGTCTTCCTTCTGAAACGAATAATATCTTGGCACTTTTACACTTTCAAAGTCAGGAAAAGGGTCTCCTGTTATCAATGAAATTTCTCCCTTAGAATCATTTGTCTGGACAATTATTTTATCCTTTTCAACTGCGATTGTAACATCATTGCTGGAGATTCCTTTTACCAGATCCTTAAAAATTTTGCAGGGAACTAGAGCTTTTCCACCGCCAGATATTTCTCCTGCAATTTCAATCCTTACAGATTTTTCCGAATCCGAAGCTCTTAATATTAAAACATTTTTCTTTTCATCCGCTTCTATAAATATCCCTTTCAAATATTCTTTTCCTAACTTCTTTTTTTCTGCAAAATTTTCTGCAATTTTAACAGCTTCCAGAAGTTTCCAAGTTTTTACTGTCGCTTTTAGTTTATCTTCCATTTTTTTCTATCCTTTCATTGATTTAATAGGCTGACATTAGTAAAAAAATGGCAACTGCATTATTAATAAATATTTAGGAAGTATAATGCCAGCCAAGTTTTTTTATGGAGTTTCTTCTCTCCAAAGTATTGATTTGTTCGACTAAATTTGTTATAATAACTTATAAGTTAATGACTTATCCATTTTCTTACTTAGCCAGTATTGGACAGTTGCTGGCTATTTTTTTTATTTTCATAGCCTCTTTTCTTTTATAACCAATCCATGCAATTTCAATTCCAGCTTCTTCAAATGCCAATAAACTTATAGCATCCTGTTCAAAGTCAGCTTCTCCTCCTTCTATGATGACTTGTTTTATTTCCTCAAATTTTTTTGTCTGTTTTTGTAATAAATGTTTTTAATATACATTCTATTTTTTTCTTGTCAAAATCTTTTTAGTTTTACCTGTACAAATCTCTTAAAAAAATGTTGTAATATGCAAATATCACAAGTATCTGTTTTGTCGTAGTTTCAGTATCTCTATACCTAGTTTTTTTAAATATTTGCCAAATTTAGTTTTTTTAAAAATTTTTAATTCTTCCTGGTACATTTTTAGAAAAACTCTACAACCACAAATTCATTCTTAAAGTCCTGTATCTTACGCTGATTAGGGTTCTGCAGCTCTTCATAGTCATATTCCTTTACAAGCCTTGTCACAATCCTGAAACTTCTCTGTATGATGTCCTCAAGTCCAAAGGTGTACCACAAGGTATTTTCTTCGTTCAATTTTGGTATTTTGGTATCACCTCTTAGGAGATTACCATCTGTAATTCCAGGAATGTTAAAATAATTTCTATAATGCTTGCATAAATTTGACAGGCCCATCATTGAAAAGACCTTCGCTCTTTCATTTTCATCCGTTGAGAATTTTGTGTAATCCTTTGCCTTCGATACAAGCACTCGCTTTTCCTCTTGTTTTTTTAATTTTCTCTTTATTTTCATAACTGTTCTCCATTTTTACATCTTTTTAAAGAATGACGGCCACCAAAGTATTATTGTCAATAATATGGGAAATGCTAAATTCCCTCCAGCAATCCAGTGGCCATTCTCTCTAATAACTTCTAATTGTACTATAATCGTTGTGACTGCCAGAAATAATATCTTTATCAGATCTCTTGTTGTCAACATTTTCATTCCTAATCCTTTCCGCCCCAGCTCTTGTACTCTTTACTGTTTACAAAGCTGTAAATTCTTAATCCTATGACAGCATATAGGGCAATAGTTGTTATTATTACTCCAAAATTCCCATCTTTAAAATCTTGTGTGTTGTTCAGCATAACCGCAACCCATAATATCCCCCAGTATGCCCAGTTTCTTTTTTTCACTTTTCATCACCTTCTTTAATTTACATATTTTAACTCCAAAAATTTTTTGTAGCTCATGCCGACATATCTTTCAACCTGTATTCGCTGGATGTCATAATCCCAAACTCCACGGGGTCTAGTTCTAGTTGGCTCTCTAGTCTGAACTGCAGAGCCAAACTTAAGTCTTCTTGTCTGCAGTCCCATTCTTACATACTGCTGACCTTTTCCGATAAATTCCGCTGTTTCTTTAATTGACAGCTGCAATTTTGAAGCCTGTTTATTTATCCAAGATTCCAAATTTTCCATAGTTTTTCCTTTCCGGGATTGCCGTCCCTTAATCTTTTTTGGTGTTTGTTGTCATTACTTAGCCCTTAAACGATTTTTTTTAATATGAATGACATAATCTACTGCTGGTATTTTTATTCCCAATCTTTTAGCAATAGCCGCCCGTTTAATTCCTTTTTCTGCCAATTCATAAATAAGTTCTTCTTTACATTTTTTTCTTGTTTTTATAATCTTCAAGTTCTTTTTTTGAAATACTTATGAACTGCATTGCAACAGGATTGCCAATTTCTATTTAATGCAATACCTATCTCGTTGTACGGGAGACCTTTCACAAATCTTAAAATTCTTAATGTCTGAAGTTCTTCTGTTGTCCAGTATGTATATTTATGGCGCTGCATAACTTATTACTCTCCTATATTTTTTTATATTTGTTTATATCTCTTCTTTTCATGCTATAATATTTTCGCTAAAACAACTTATAACTGAAAGGAGGTGTTATTTATTATTTTTATAATAATTTTTGCGGCTGTATATATAACTATATTTTTTTAGCTATATTAAAAGATAAACCTATTAATTATTTCTGGATGACATTTTGCAGTCTTGATAATAGTGTGTTTTCTTCCAATATATTATCAAATTGAATTTTTCAGAGGAAGAACTAAGCACACTTTTTAACTGTAGGCAGCATGTTCCTTGCTCTCTCTACTTTTACAAAAAAATCATAAAATTATTAAAGCCTCTGTCATGAATTTCTTATTCGTACTTATTAATTATCTTGTAATTATTGTAGAAAAAAAGACATTCTAAAAATAATTGAAGTAAAATTTATCTTTACAATTTTTTTATAATGCTATCAATCGTTTATTTTATTATAACGTTGATAAAAATACTATTTAGATGAAAGAGATTGAGACCATCAATCCGTACATTCTAAATCTAATAGTATGAAAAAAAGCAAAAAAACTTAGCAGGAAAAAAATACTATACAGTAGCCTGGTATCTATTTTTATTTCCATACAAGGATGTGATAGATAAAAAAATAAAATAAAAATTTAATACACTTAAAAAAATGCTATATTGCGATATTTACGTATTTTTATGATTGTATTTTGTTTTAATTCTCTTTTCTATTTCATCCTTATCCATACGTATTAATATATCTACTTCCATTTTTTTCCACCTCGCTTTCTTAATTTTTTTGTTTAATTTTTGTATTTTCATGATATAATACTTCTAAAAAAACAGGAGGAATTACCATGAAAAAAATACTATTGACATAACTTCATTAATCAGTGTCTTAAGTCTAATCATTAGTTTGGGATCTTTATTTATTAATTATTTAGTGTATAAGTTCTATACCCCAAAAATTAATCTTCAAATTAATACCCCCACTCTTATTATTTTTTTATCTGAAAGACCTAGAATCTAAAGAATATGATTCTGAAAAAAAGCGGCTGTCATATCACTAAAAAAATAAGTAATTCATCATCTTTTCCAATTACAATTGATGAGGTTTATATTAAAAAAATCATACTAAAAATTTTTTTCACGATAATAATTTTACTTTTTACTCCAATCGAAATTAAGTTGGAAAAAGAATAAATTTACTTATCTTCCACCTGAAACTATTGCCAAAAATACCACTTAGGATAGAACCTTATGATGCTATTCAAATTAGTTTCAGATTCCCATTTTTAAAGGTTCTAATAATTTTAAACTTTTTCTTATCAACTCCAAGAAGGAATTATTCCTTTGAAGGTAAAGTTATTAGAATACCACGAGTTATACCATTCTCTTTTCTGACATCTATTAAGATTGTTAGATTTTCTATATTTTCATCTTTTTTTAAATAGTTCTTTTTTTATTAATTCTACTATTTCTTCCATTTAATCAATTCCTTTCTCTTCTTATGGTTATCTTCTATGAATTAGTTATTCTAAAGGATTCTATATCAGTAAATGTTATAGTTTCCTTTTTATATCTCCGACTTTATAGCTATCCAAAGTAATTTTTGCGAATACCTATTAATTCAGCACTATCCATTTTTTTATAGATGCTATTTTGTCATTAATCACTTCAAATTCTAAACTATATCCTTTGTTAGTCTTTTTCTTCCATTCAATCACTCTCCTCTTCTCTAGTTTTTTTAGATGTTTGTAATATTCATCTTTTTTAGTTTATTTTAACTAAACTAAAGGAGTAAAAAAATAAAAAGATATTTCTTTTCTATCAAGATCCAAAAATTTGACAAATCCTTTTCAATTTCATCTTGCGAAAAAAATCAGTCTCATTGTTTAATTTCTTACTTATAGTGGCTTTTTGAGCATTTCATCATTTTTGGCTAAGACATACTCATTTTTTTAATTTTTTTCTTTTTATTTTACCCCTTAACATAGAATAATCTCTTTTTATAAAAAAATCACCTCCCATTTTAAATTTGTTTATTTTAACTAAACATATGATACCATAACATTTTCAAGTTGTCAATACTTTTTTTCACTTAAAAATAAACTTTTTTTATTAAAAAGTTGATTTTTTTCCTAAACTATGGGGTATAATATAGTATCAAAAAAATAGAAAGGATTTTTAAAAATGGGAAGAAAAGAGGAATGCCAAGTTAGAATAAAAAAGGCAATGAATCTACGTGGACTGACTCAAGCTGATATAGTTGAAAAAACAAATATAAAAAAGTCAGCACTAAGTCAATATATTAATGGAAAAATAACTCCACGACAAAATGCGATTGGTGAATTGGCAAAAATTTTAAATGTTTCTGAACCGTGGTTAATGGGATATGATGTTCCTATGGAACGAAATATAACTACTCCCAAACCCGAAACACCACCAGTTGTTGACACAAGCGTATTGACAGCTGAAGAACTTGCGGAATTTGAAAAAGTGACTCAGACAAATAAACTTTTATTTTTCAATGGTATTGAAGATGATGACCACGACATGGCAGTTTTCAAGAATTTGGTTATAGATATTTTGCTAAAACAACGAAAGAACAAAGAAAAGGAGTAGCATTGTGGGCAGATTGAGGAGCAGGGACAGGTTTAAAAGAATTGCAATAGGATTGATAGCCAAATACGGAACTAATGATCCGTTTGAGCTGTGCAATTTGTTAAATATAAAAATCATTTACGAAGACAACTTCAAATCCTTTTTTGGGATGTACTACGAAGTGAACAAAGAAAAATGTATCATAATCAACTCAAAACACGATGAACTGACTAAAAGAATAATCTGTTCACACGAACTGGGACATTCATTCCAGAACTTTGAAAGCGTAGTATTCATGAAAGAAAACTATCTGTTTGGGACAGAAAAACTGGAAAATGAAGCAAACTACTTCGCTGCAGCACTAGTATTCGGAAACTTGATTCCAAATGACTTGGTAAATGATGAAAATAGAAAAATGTTGAATGATTTGATTAGGTATTTATAAAAGTATGGTATACTGGTGGTAGAAATATGAATAATAAAGAAAAAAATTATTACTAGTAAGTAATATACTAAAAAAATATCTTAGATAGAGAATATTTAAGTTCTTATAAACTAGCAAAAACGATAGGTTTGTCAGAAAAGACAGTTAAAAAAATATTTATAAAAGGAGTGGTTTTATGGAGAGTAATAAAGATGAAGGAAATAAAGCTTGGGGTAAAAAATTTTGGTTAGACCTGATAGAAAAAGAAAAATTTAATCCGTATGCAGTCGGAATGATTACCTTATTTGCCGTATTCACTTTATTTGTGGTTTTAATCTCAGTTGGAAGCGGAAATACGAGTAACTCTACCACAGCAGAAAAACAGATAGAAGAAAGCCCAAAAGTAGACATGGGTTCTGAAAAAAGAAGAATTTACGAAGAGTTAATTAAATTAGAGGACTACCATTCACCAAGTTGGAATGCTTTATCCGAAAGTTTAGCCCAATCAAACAGGTATGAATCTTATTCGAACGCTCGAAAGTCAGAAGATGTTTTAATTAACATATGGTCTAAGCTGAGAGATATAAAATGTAATACCACCGGAGACAGCATATTCAACGAAAAATGTGAAGAAATTTTAAAACAGGCTAACAAGGCATATTCGGCGAAACGAATGGCGACCAAAGAATTGATGAAATGGTTGGACGATAACTCACCTAAAAAACTTTATGAGGCTGAAAATGCTATGGAGTATGCCGTTTCAGAGTGGAAATCCTATCAAATGCTGTTAGCAAAAAATTTCCGTTAATATCAGGAAATCTCGAGACAGTAAATCTATAAAAAAATAGGAAATCTCGAGATAATAAATCTAAATAAAATTACAAAACTATAAAAAAAGTTGTGTAAAAAAATGAAAAAAATTACAAAACTATTATATAGGAGAGTGTAAAAAAATGAAAATTTAAAAATAATACTTGACAATTTATAAATTATAAAGTACAATAAAGTATATCAATACCTTTTGCAGTACTTTAAATAGTACAGGGTTCAGCCTACGCAAAGGTTTTTTTTAAGGAGAAAAAAAGAATGAGCAATACCTATAATGGAAAAACATCTAACTTTTTAAAGAGCAGGTAGAACTGTTTGAAAAAAACGAAGAATGAAATTTAGAGAAGGAAAAGAAAAAGGCTGAATACAAACTTAAGTTTATAAATTACTATAAAATCAAAGAGTTTTTCCCTTCCATTTATGGATGAAAATGAAAATTACAAAGATGATGTGTATTTTGAGGACATCATTCACCGTTTTTTTATTGGGATAAAAATTTAAGATTATATTTCCTAAGAATTACTGAGAAAAATTGAAATATCTTTAAAAAACGAATATATCCTACATCTTAGGGCGTGATTTTTGGAGCTTTCGGATATTTGGATTTTAAAAAAATGGACTGACAAAAACAGATACTGCCAGTATTATATTTCTCACAAAGAAAAAAAGAATTTAAAAGGAAATTTGCCCTTTTAGGATATGAAACAAAAAAGTAAAATTATAACAAAATATAAAAAAAGAATTATCCCAACGAACTTCCTATATGGCTAGTCATTGATTTACTTACTTTTAGGGTGATGTTGTTGATTTGTATACATTATTAAATCAAAAAAATACAGAAGAGAAATAGCAACTATACATGGAGTAGACTTAGATCAGTTTGAAAGCTGGATAAAAAAATATACGTCTCACTAGAAATTTATCTGCTCATAATTCTAATATCATAGATGTTGAATTTACTACAAAGCCAAAAATTAAAATTCCTGAAATGTTAAGCAAATTACATATATATGATTTAAAAAAATAAAACAACGACTAACAAAAATTGCATTAACTGTTGTTGTAATGGAATATTTAGTTTTTAAAAATTAATGCAGATTTTTCCTGGTGGTGGAATAAAAAAAGGGATTAAAACAGTTATGTCCAAATAAAACAGATGAAGAAGCACAAAAAAACTAGGATTTAAAGATTTTGTAACTATTGAAAAAAACTTAAGATATAAAAAAATAACCCCTACGGCAATAGGGGGCTAAGTAATGTGATATACTCACAAACACCAATAGAAGTATATCACACAACCTTTTAAAATTCAATACTAAGGAGTGTGATTTTTTTATGAAAAATCCAAATGGATATGGATCCGTTATAAAACTAGGTGGAAAAAGAAGAAAGCCTTTTGGTGCCAGAATTACAATTGGCTATAACGATAAAGGAAAACAAATTTTTAAATATATAGGATATTTTGAAAACAGGAAAGCGGCTATGCAGGCCCTTGCTGAATACAATATCAACCCATACGATGTCCATTTAGCCGACATAACATTGAAAGAGGTAATGGATATGTGCATGAAGAAAAAAGAAAACCGAATAGAAGCAGGAACTATGAAGACATACAGAACATACTACAATTATTTGGAGCCTTTACACAATAAAAAGATAAACAGCATTAAAGCAGTAGAGCTTCAAAACTTTATCGACACCCTTTCCAATTTAGCAACCGGAACTCTTAAACGTGTAAAATCCTACATAAACATGATTTTTGAGCAGGCTATGGAAATGGATATAATAAGCAAGGACTACAGCAAATTTATTAAACTCCCTAAGCATAAGGCTAAAATAGTTAGGAAGATATTTACTGAGGAAGAAATATCGCTGCTTTGGGATAATATTAAGGAACTAAGATATGCGGATGTCATACTTATATTAATTTACACCGGCATGAGGGTAAATGAACTTCTGAAACTTCCAAAGTCAAATGTGGATTTGACAAAAAACATAATTACTGGAGGAAGCAAGACCGAAGCAGGAAAAAACCGTATAATTCCGATACATCCAAAAATACTTCCACTTGTAATTAAACGGATGGAAAACAAAACAGAATATCTCATACCTAACAAAACGGAAAAAAATTATTATGTATACAACAATTTCCGGAAAAATGAATTTGAAATGATAATGTCCAAATTAGGAATGGAGCACACCATACACGATACCAGACACACCTTTGCTACGATGATAACCGATGTGTCAAATAATGAGAGCGCTATAACTGGAATGATTGGGCACACCAACATAAGCATGACTAAGAGATATACACATACTAATATTGAAAAAGATGAGAAAAGAATTGGAAAAAAATAAATTAAATTGCTGGGAATTATCCTGGCTTTTTTTAACTTTTCTTGTATATTACCTGTATACTACTGTTAAAAAAATTATACATTTTTTTGTACATATTTTTTTATAAAATGACAAATATACATATCTATGGAATTCCCATATTTTAAAAGAGTTTCTAGGTCTCGGAAAAAAATTTTTAATAAAATACACATCTCTTATAATCATTACAATATATATTTATAACTAATTCAAATATTAATACTAAAAAAACAATATTTTTATATTAAATTCCATTTAGAAAAAAATAGAAAAAAAGGATTATTTCTTTAAAAAAATAACTTAAATAGGCTCAATTTAAAAAAATTTGACAATAGATAATAATTTTGATAACATCTATAGGTAGAATAAAAAAATTGAGAAAGAAGGAGAGTATATGTCAAAAAAACTATAATTCCAAAAAAATTATGATCCAAAAATATGGAATCATGGAAACAGAAATTGCAATAAAAAGCTGCAAAAAGACTGTTTTGAGAGAGAACTTGCAAAAAGCATTAGACTTAACAAGAATTTCAGCACCTATGTTTGTTAGAAAGTCTGTTGGGATTAATGATAATTTGAACGGCGTTGAACGTCCTGTAGCTTTTTGAAATGAAGGAAATGCCAGATGTAACATTGGAAATTGTGCATTCACTTGCAAAATGGAAAAAGAATTGCATTGAAGCAATATGGCGTTGAAGAAGGAAAAGGTATTTATACAGATATGAATGCTATCAGAAGAGATGAAGATTTAGATAATATACATTCAATTTACGTTGACCAATGGGACTGGGAAAAAGTTATTTCAAAAGAAGATAGAAATATTGACTTTTTAAAAAGCAACTGTAAAAAATATATCAAGCCTTTTTAAATACAGAAAAAAAGAATTGACTGAAAAAAATTTGAAAAATTTGAAAAAAATTCTTGCCAAAAAGAAGTTACTTTTATTACTTCTCAAGAATTAGAAGATTTATATCCTGAATTAACTCCAAATGAAAGAGAAGACAAATTTGCAAAAGAACACAAGGCAATCTTCATTATGCAAATCGGAAAAGTGTTAAATTCTGGAAAAAGACACGATGGACGTGCCCCAGATTACGATGACTGGGAACTAAACGGAGATCTAATTATGTGGAATCCAGTTTTAGACAGATCATTAGAATTATCTTCAATGGGAATCCGTGTTGATAAAGAGGCATTAGAACGTCAATTAAAAGAATTAAACTTGGAAGAAAGAAAAAAATCTTAATTTCCACAAAATGCTTCTAAATGATGAATTACCATTAACAATTGGTGGAGGAATCGGGCAATCAAGAATCTGCATGTTTTTATTGCAAAAAGCCCACATTGGAGAAGTTCAAGCTTCAGTATGGACACCAGAAATCGTAAAAACATGTAAGGAAAATGGAATTAACCTTTTATGGTACTAATATAAAAACAAAAATAACATAATAAAAAAAGTGAAAAAAACTAAAAATTAATTAGTAATTCACTTTTTTTATTATTTCCTGCTATTCCTCATTAAAATTTATTATATTTATAATTTTTATGGAAAAAAACCTGCAGGTTATAATTTCCTGCAGATCTTGGAGGCAAAAAAATGGCAATTTGTCATCTATTTGTTAAAGATTATATACAAAATTATAACCATAACAATGAAAGTAACAACATCACCATTCATCATTACTATTCACCTCCCTCCATTTCAAGGTTGGGTAGCGAACCCAGAAATATTATAACATAAAAAAATACCCCTTCAACTAAGAAGAAGATATTTTTTTTCCGCTATTTTTTTACCTTAAAATGGAGTATATCCATTACCTTTATGGGTTAATTATAGCATAAATTTTCTACTTTTTCAATCATACTAATTTTATTTTTTTTATAAATTTATGATATATCCAATCAACTATAATGGCAATCGCATTATCTCCAGAAACATTAGCCGCTGTTCCAAAGCTATCCTGTGTTATGTAAAGTGCGATTAAGAGTGAAGCCATTGGGCTGCTTGAGGCAATTCAACCATTCCTAAAAAAATGGAAGTGCAGACATTATTGCTCCTCCAGGCGCTCCAGGCGCAGCTACCATTGCTACTCCAAGTACCATTATAAACGGAAAAAAAATTGTTGAAATTCCGTAGGACATGCTGTGCATCATAAGTACAGTAACAACACAGCTTGTAATTGTAATAATACTTCCAGCCAAATGAATTGTGGCACATAAAGGAACTACAAATTCACGGATTTCAGGCGATGTTCCATTTCTTTTGGCACATTCAATATTTATTGGGATTGTAGCGGCTGAAGATTGTGTCCCAAGAGCTGTAAAATATCCAGGAATCTGATTTTTTTCATACAGACAAATGGATTTTTTTCCTGAAAAGCCCGCCAGCAAATATGAATAAACCTGCAGTATATAAAATATGCAAAAATTATTACACAAATAAATACCTTTAAAAAATATTGAAAGCGTTGCAAAAAAATTTGTCCGCTGTAAGTCATATTCATAAATGTTCCAAAAAAATATAGACAGGAAGCAACGGAATAATTGATGTGCTTAACAATTTTGTAATTATCTTTGAAAAATTCTCGAAAAAAAGGTTATATGTAGTTTGCCCTTCTCCATTATTTCTAAGCCAGCTAATCGAAAGTCCCATTATGAATGCAAAAATAATTGCTGAAGTTACATCAAACATTGGTGCAACTGGAATGTCAAAATAAGCTGTCAAAAGATTTTTTTCAGGATGTTCCACCGTTGTAAACGAAGCAAAGTTAAGAATTTTTGGGAAAATACTAATTGCCATAAGATACGAAAGCGTACCTGCAACAATTGTAGAAAGATAAGCCAGTAAAGTTGTAATTCCAAGCAATTTTCCCGCTCCATGACGTAAATCTGAAATTCCAGTTACAACAAATCCAATAATCATAAATGGAATAATAAACGACAAATATTTACTAAATAACGACGAAAACGTGACAAAAATTCTTATAATCGGACTTGGTAAAATTAATCCAAGTAAAATACCAAGCATAATCGAAATAATCAAACGTGGCACAAGCCCTATTTTTTTCATAAAATTTTTTCTCTCCTTATAAATCTCTACATAGCAAAACCATTCCCGCAACCCAGCCTCAATATTATTAATTAACATATGGTAGTAACAATTACAATAATTCGTACAGATGTAACAATACTGGGATTAATCATAACTTTTGCAACTTCCCCGCATTACTTCTCACATTGAAGGATATTTTTTCCCTAATATCCAAAGGTTTATGTTCACCTTAACAATATCTACACCAAAATTATTTACTCTTCAATTAAATCAATAGTCCAGTTAGCCTGTTGCAACTTTGTATCAGTTTCCCGAATTTCCTTAGACAATTTATCCAGCTTTTTCTGCTGTTCAGACACATTAACCGTACTGAAAACCTTTATTTCCGTTGTAGAATACAAATCCACCTTTTGGCTTGCAATTTCAATAAATTCACGCAAAATTCCTGCTTTTTGTGAAAGCGTATCTTTTTTTGCAATTAACTCCACCAATGAAATTCCATCAATTTTTGAAAGAGTATTTGTTCTATTTATTTTTACTATTAAATCATTTAACTGCGAAATCAAATTTTCTAATTCAGTTAATAAAAGTTCAGGATTTTCAGCAGGTTCTTCATTTTCCTGAACTTTGGCATTATTATTAAGTCTTGTTCTCAGCTGTGCAATTCTCTTTTGAATATCAGCACGTAAGATAAGAGCTTCAGCAATTTTCATTTATTTATCCTCCAATTTTTTTGTTTTTACATATTTAAAGTATAATAGAAAAAAACAGAAAATGTAAAGAATATTTTTCTCTTCTAAAATTATTTTTTTATGAATCATATTGCTTTTTTTACAGTAAATATATGTAAAATATATTAATATTGCAATTTTATTTATCAGGTAACAAAAACTTGATCCTTTGCCAAGAAATTGCTAAATTGCTTATTTGTAATGGCTACTAATAAACTATGAAAGGATTTAATAAATGAAAAAAATATACTATTAATTTTATTTGCTATTTTTGGCTTTTTGCACTTGCATTAATTATTACAAGCCCTTTTTTTCAAAGACTTTAGGAACAAATTTATTAATGCCGAAAAAAATATTAGGAATCAAAAAAATATTTCTAAAAAAATAATGGAAATGATAAAACAAATGAAAAAAATCTGAATTTACAATAATTGGAGTTGGAGATATAATGCTCGGCTCAAATTATCCATCTGATTTACTTCCAAAAAAATAATGAAAATATTTTTGAAAAAAATACTCAAGATGTGCTTCAAAAATGCAGATATTACTGTGGGAAATCTGGAAGGAACGTTATTTGATAATGGTGGAACTCCGAAAAAGCTGTGATAATCCAAATGTATGTTATGCTTTTCGCATGCCATCAAAAATACGGAAAATACTTAAAAGCAGGCTGGATTTGATTATTTGAGTGTTGCTAATAATCATAGTAATGATTTTGGAGAAACTGGGATTAGGGAAACTATTAAGAATCTTGATAATTTAAATATAAAAATATTCTGGAATTAAAGATATTGCTGAAAGTTCAATTTTAGAAAAAAAGATGGTAAAAAAATTTGGATTTATTTCCTTTGCTCCAAATTCAGCCACTGTAAAATTAAATGACTACAATTATGCAAAAAAACTTATTTCTGAATTAAAATCGAAAAGTTGATATTGTAATTGTCATGTTTCACGGCGGTGCTGAAGGTGCTGGAGCAGAACATATTACTCGAAATCACGAAATTTTTTTCATGGGGAAGATCAGGGGAAATGTCTATGAATTTGCCCATTTTGTGATAGATAATGGAGCAGATATTGTTTTTTTGGACAAGGACCGCACGTTACAAAGAGCAGTCGAGCTTTACAAAAAATAAATTTATTTCCTACAGCGGAGGAAATTTTTGCAACTTTTGGAAAGATAAATATTTCAGGCTCTATGGGCCTTGCTCCAATTTTTAAAAATTAAAATAGACAGCAACGGGAATTTTTATCTCTGGAGAGATTATCCCTGTAAGACAAACTTACGGAAGTTTAGGCCCTTTCATAGACTCAGAAAAAAATTAGTCATCAAAAAAATAATTTCCTTAAATAAATCTGATTTTTCCAAATGGAAATGGACTTTCTATAACTAATAATGGAAAAAAATTAACAAAATTGGAAATTCAAATTAGAAAAATTTTTATTTGTTTACTGACAAGGGGTTTTTACCCTTGTAAAAAAATCTTTTATTTATACCAGACACCATTTAAAAAAACAAAAAAACATATTTCATATTATTTACTAAAAAAAGCCTTGCCCACACAAAAAAATTCATAATTAATTGATCTACTATTTATATTAAACCCCATTTAAATAATAAATACATTATAAATCTTTTTAGTAGATTAAACCTAATATTTACTTTCAAATAATTTAAAAAAATTTCAATCTATTATTTTTTTGCTTCAATCTAATAATCTCCTCTCATTTTCATCCATTTTATTTCCTATTTTTTTCATTTTCATTCTCTAATTTTTTTCTATTCTTTTTTTCTTTTCAATTTCTTCATCTTGAATATTTCTTCTTTCCACAATTACATTATTTGTAATTTTATCATCAGGATTTTCCACAATTTCCATCCCTTCCTCAATATTCATCCCAAAAAAATCTCAATCTTTTCTCCATTATCCACCCCAACAAAAAAACTTCCCTTTCCTAACCAAATTATTTTTATCAATCAAATAAATATAACTTTTCTGATTTTTTTAAAAAAATAATCGCTTTTTTTAGGAACAACTAAAAACATTCTCTTTCTTTCTATAAATCACACGAATATCCACTTGCTCACTTTAAAAAAATAAATCCCTAAAAAGAAATTGGCAAAAACTCAAGTACATTCATATTTACAACTTTATTAATTTTAATTAGTTCCGCTTCAATCACTTTTCTTTTCAGAAAACAAATCTAAATCCCTTTATTATCTCTATTTTTAAAAGCCTTTTTCGCTTTTTATCATTTTTTTAATTTCAACTAATTCTTCAAGCGTTTTCTCTTCTCCAGCTTTTTTATTTTCTCTCCTAAAAAGGCTTACTTCAGCCATATTTCCAATACCCAAATTTTTAATTTTTTCATCTGTCATACTTTCACTTATTATTTTCAGATCATTCTTTTTCGCCAAAACAACTACAGGCTCATTTTTATTTACAATTCCACCCTTTACAGCTTTAATTTCCACAATATACCCATCAAATGGACTTCTCACAGTTCTCTGAACTAACACAGCATTTTTCATTTCATCTTTTACTTCCAGCTCCAACCCACTTATTTCTCCTTTTACTTCTTGAATTTTCTGATTCACATCCATTCCTAATTCCTGCTGTTTTTCAAAGTTTCTCAACTGTGCATTTTTTACAGCCAGCAATGCTCTTTTTTCACTAACATCACTTTTCTGATAGTCGCTAAATTTTACTATTATATCGCCCTTTTTCACAAAATCTCCAGCTTTAAAATAAACATCATCAACTGATAAATTTACATCTAATCCAATTTTAGTAACATTATTTGCAACAACAGTTCCTTTCATATCTACAAAAAGTTCAAGGTTTTCACGTTTTACTTTTACTGACAATATTTTTTTATTAATTTTTAGGTGTACAAAATTTTTATCATAAAAAGAATAATAAAAAAATAAAAAAATTGTTGGCATTATCCAAATTAATTCATCTTTTTTTTCTCAATATTTTTTTCCCCTTTTTAGTGATTTCCATCAAAATAGAATTTTCACTTAAATTATCTTCATAAGGAAAAATATTGCTTACGTCCAAGATAAAGCTGATCTGACTTTCTTTGGATTGGCACGACAAAAAATCCCCAGTTATTTAAATCAGTGTAAACGAAAAATCTAACTGTATCATTTTGAATTGTATCAGTATCATTTTGAGAAATAATATTTACAAATTCTGGCAAGATTTCCTGTGCATCCATTTCCTCATAATCATCTTCATTTTTATAGATCATCTCTTTTTTAAGTTCCCCTTCAGCATTATAAACATAAATTTTTAGTTCTTCAGCCGAACTTTTCTTGTCAATTTGCCCAATCAGAATATCAGCCTTCCGTGAAGTCTGAATCATTTCAATCTTTTCCCCATCATATTTTTCCACCCACACAGAATACGGCACAAGTGGCACTTCATTCACAATTTCCACATCTATATGCCCAAACCGCTTATAATCCAAATATTTTATAGCACCATCCAGACAGTTCAACTTCAGCTCATAATCATCACGATGACTAAGTTCCTTATATTCTATCATTTTTCCAGGCACAAATTCCTTTAAAACTTCCTGAAATGTACTAATTTTAGTCGATTGTCCGCTCAACTTTATAAGCGAATACTCAAAAAGCAGCCCTTCCTTGTAATAAGTGTTCAAAAATTTTCTAAGCATTCCATAAATATCGGCTTTTACAATTTTTTCTATTTCCTTTATTGTAAAAATATGTCTTGGATAATCTGTTACTGTGTTAAATATTTCATTTTTCATAAGTGTGAATTTTTCCAGCTTTTTAACTGCGTTATATGAATGTCATTCCTTTTTTTCATAATTTCTAGGTGCATCAAAAACGTGTTCGTAGTCTTCCATCAGATGTAAAAAAATTCTTTTTTTTAAATTTTCAGCAGCTTCCCAAAGCATATAAAAAAATTATTTCGTATTTTTTTGATATTCTTCGCTCATTTTATTTTCAAATTGTGAATATTTTGTCGGTATTATTTTCTCATATTTTTCATATTCCAAATTCATATTTTCAAAAAAATTTTTATCAACACCGCTATCATCAATCACTTTATAAATCATATCATTATCATATTTTTATCAAATCATTAACAGAAACAACCCTATTCTCAGAATACTTTTGCCCCCAGCACAATCTTCAAAAACTGCATAATCCTATAAGTCAAGTCATTTCCCCAAAATTTTTCATCTCCATTTTCAAAACTTGTCCTTATATCCAGATAATACGAAATCCTGTCCTTATTAATCACATATTTACAAAGCCGCCAAATCAGTAGTTCCACCACCACAGTCAATAATTAAAGCACTATATTCTTCATTTTCCTTATATCTCCCTTCCTTATCTGTATCTCAATCGTATTATAAAAGCACAGCAATAGCTTCATCCATAGCATTTTCATGAATAACTTCATATTCATAATTTTTTTCATAAGAAATTTTATTAAAATTATTTTTCAATCATAAAAAAATTTCCTGAAACATTGTCAAAAACTGCTCTTTCAATTTTACAGGGCTGGAAGCATGAATTTTTTTAAATTTACATTTAAACATATATTCTGCACGATTTACAACATATTTCAAATATGCCTTTATTATTTCCTTCCTTTTCACATACAAAATATTCCCAAATTCATCATTAATTTTTTCCATCTTATTATGCTCATGTACCCATCTTTTCAAGCTGTAAAAAATCGAGCCATTAACAATATAGTCATTTTTTTCCAATTTTCTTGCCACATCATATCCAAACGAATACTTAATATTATTAGCATCACTGCAATCCTCAACATAAACCAATGTTGGAAAAATCTCACGGTAATGCCTTTCTCCATCATCAAATTTCACATAGTTTATCGTATCAATGACAACATTCCCATTCAAAATATCATTAGTCGGCAAATCCCTTACATAATTTCTATCCAGATATGCTCCCAGAGCTGTATTTACAGTCCCAAAATCAATACAAAGCGGAGTATTTGTAGTTTCCAGATTTTTTTACAACAAAATTTTTCAATTTCAACTTTATAATAATCCATCTGATACGGATAAAGCGGATATGGCTCATCTTCCTTCCAATTATAAAAATTCATGAATAAATTTTTAAGTCATTTTCTTTAAAAAAATAAAAACGAAAAACTTATTATTTCTCAATGTCTCAACTCTAAAAAAATTCTTTTTTTACTAATCAAAAAAAATATTTATTCCTGCTCTTCAAATCCTTTTTCCAGCTGAAAAAAATTCCACAAAGATAATTATTTGCATTTATAAGAAAGACATTTTGCACTGCTCACATTTTCAGGAATCTCAATCTTATAATTGTCCTCCCTCATCAAATCAAGCTCCTTATACAAAATAATTTTGTGCGGTACTCGTATTTTATTCTCATGATGAATCCTCTCCCCAAGTTTACTGTCAAAAAGCAGCTGAACATTTACAAGCCCATTTTTTTTATACTTGTCAATACAATAATTAGCCTTCACTCCCCGATATTTCATCAAAAGTGTAATAAGCTCCTCTCTCGCAGGCGTTTCCAAATGCACATCCACCAGCTTTTCCTCAATCGCAATCTGATACATCTCATAATAGGATTTTCTCCGCAATTCTTCCTCATAAAACAATTTCATCTCTATATTTTCCCCTTTATTTATTGAATTTGTAAAAATCTAAACTTTTTATATAATTCTAACAAAAAAATCTCTATGCCGATAAATTTATACATTTACATAAAAATTATATACTTTTTTTATACGAACTATATTCTCATACTAAATCTAATTAAAAAAACAGAAGATATATTTTATTTATTGTAAGGGTGATAATCCCCTTCGCTAAATAAAATTTAATAATTCTAACTTTTCAATCATTTCCCTGACACTTCCAAATCTTTTTTTCCTTTCAAATTCCAATCCTTTTTTTATTATTTTTTCCACTTCCTTAAACTTTCCCAATTTTCTCAAACCCTAAAATCACTTCTCTTGCAAATTCCAATTCTGGCTTATAAAACCTCTTAACTGCCCCACCAATTTTCTTCCCACAAAGCATAAAATACAAAAGTGCCGAAAGCGAATAAACATCAGCTCTTTCATCAATCTGAACCTTTTCTGAATAAACTTCAATCGGCGAATACCCTTCTGAAACCTCAATAAAATCAACCTTTTCCCCTTTTCTCAAACTTGATCCAAAGTCAATAATTCTAATATTCCCCCTAATATCAACCAAAATATTTGATGGCTTTAAATCACAATGAATAATCCCTTTTTTTATGGATTTTACAAACAGCCCTTGCAACTTTAAGAAATATTTTCAAAATATAATTTATATTTATTTTTTTCATCTTGAACCTTATTTTTCCAAAAATATACTCTTTCAAAGTAATCCCAAAAATATTCCATAACAATATAATTTGTTCCATTTTCACTAAAAAAATCCAGAATCTTAATAACACCATTTTTAATAAGATTATTTTTGAAATTTTCCCCTATTTCCCTTAGACTTCTTTTCTAAATTTCTCCAAAATACATTTTTCCTTCCAAAAAACATCTCTTTAATCTCTCAAAATCTTTCCTATATTTTTTTCCGTAAAAACTTCCTTCCCATCTCTCATAACAATTTTTTTCAGGATAACACTCCTTAATAACAACTTTTTTTCCCCTAAATTATTTTTCAGCCAAATAAATATTAGAAAAAAATCACTCTTAGCCATATAACTCACAATCTTATATTTCCCATTCAACATCGTTCCCTTTAATAAAAAAATCCATCTCACTTTTTCCCTTTTTATATTTTTCTTCAAATTATTTCCATTCCTATCACGCCCCAAAATTTTCCAGTTCCTCTCAATTTCCTTATCAAGTTGTGAAAGTTTGTTATTTTTTTAAATTTTGATCTTTTTTTAAAAACTTTTTATTATTTACGTTAAAAATTTTTTTATTTTGATTTTTTTTCATTTCAGCAACTTTTTTTCCCATCTTTTCTGACTTTTTTTCCTTCTCACCCATTTTCACTTTGCTTACTTTATTTTTTTAATTTTTTTCTTTTTCCATCATTTTCTTCAATATTTTGAACTACTTCTAAATTTCCCGCATTTTTTTATTTTTTTCCCCTCCACACTTTTTAATTCCATCTCCTGCTTTTTTTCTCCTTCATCTCCATCTTTTTCCTCAGCACTCTCAACATTTTCCAGCCCAATTTTATCTTTTCTCATTATTTTTATTTTTTTCAATTTCCATCTTTTCAATCAAATTATTTTCCATCAATTTCGCCTTTTTCCCCAATTTTTCCAGCTACCACACTTTCCAAATTTTTTTTCCTTCCTAATTTTCAGATTCCCCTTTGAATATTTTTTTCCCCACAGAAATAAACAAAAAAATAAAAAAATATTATCATTAAAAAAACGTATACTTTACAGCTATTTCCCTTTTCTTATTTTTCTCTGTCAACTTCCCTTTCCAATTCTTCATCACTATCTTCCATTTCAATATTTTCCACAAAAAAATTGACAAAAATGGTATGACTTTTTTTAATTTCACTTCAGCAGCCTTTATTTTTCCTGCTTAAATTTTTTTCTCAATATTCTCCTTACTTTTTCAAATCAACAAAAACTTCCTCAATCTCATTCTCATCAACATTTTTTTCCAAAATTCAGGACTTCCAGCCAGCAAATAATCATTTTTCCGTAACTTTACTCTCTTAATTTCCTCTCACATATTTTTTTCCACAATCCTATTTTTCCCGATACAAAAGCAAGCTCCGTTTTCCCCATATTTCCCGCAATCATATCATCTTTGTCAATAATAACAACAATTTGCGAATAAAAAAATCTTTTTGAATCAAAAATCATTTTTCATTATTTTTTTCAACTTTAAAAAAACTTACTTTTTCTCAAAAAAACTTTATCTTTAGAAGATTGAATAATTTTTTTTCATATTTTCCGTTGAAAAAAACCACCATTTTCCAAATATTTTTCAATAACTTTATGAACTCCAGCCTTTGCCAAATTCTTCCTTTTTACATTCTTTTTTTATTTTTACTCTCAATACCGCTACTTCCTATTTTTTTCCCTCAATTTCCACATTTTCTCGTCTCTGAATTTTTTTCCTCAAAATCAGCAATGCACCAGATTCCCCTGTTCCCATTCGGAATATATGCCGAATACGTATTTTTTTCAACAATTTGTGCATATTCCTTAAAAAAAGAAAGTTTTTAATTTTACGCTTTTTACCATTTTCCCTCCTATCCTGTATCATTTTCCATTTAAATAGTAAACTGTCATAATTTTTTTAACTAATACTATTGTTATTCAATTTTTTTAATCTTAGCTTTCTCCTAAAAAAATCTTCCAGAACTGCCACCATTTCTTATTTGCTTTTTTTCACAGCCCTTTTCAGTTCTTTTCCCTATTTTTTTCCAATTCATCTTGCTTTTATTCCAACTTTTTCCAGTTTTTCCTTTGCCTGCGTAAGTTTTTTTCCATAGCATCCTGCCATTTTTTTATTTTTTTAAGATCCTCTTCTCCCTTTTTTTCTTCAGCAAATATCCTTCACTTTTTTTCGATTTTTTTATTTAAACCTTCAATCTTAGCCGCTTGATTCCCAAAATTTCCATCAGCATTTACTTCTTCCAAAAATTTTCTTCGTTTCCTCATATTTTTGAAATACTTTCCTCAAATTTTTTTCATCTAATACCAGCTGATCCGCCTGCATTTCCAGATTTGAGGCATTTTCCATTTTTCTTGATATTTCTTCCCGCTTTTGCCTCTCTATCTCCATTTTGTTCCTGCTGTGCCTTTATTTCTGCTTCTCTTGCCTGTAATTGCTGCTGCAGCTGAATTTCCTGATGTCTTAGCCTTTCTGAATATTCTATTTCCTGTGATTTTAATTTTTCTGAATATTCCAGTTCCTTTTCCTTCAGTTTTTCAGCATTCTGGCTTTCAAATTTAATAAATTCCTGTGCCTGGCTTATATATTTCCCAACAGCATTTACATTATTTGTATCTTTCATTTTTTGATAAATATTTTTAGCCTGTGTCAAAATCCCTATTGCCTGTGCTGGATTATTAGCCGTAATTTGTGAAAGCCCCTCTTGAACAAGATTATTAGCAGTTTGTAAATCAGCATTCTGCTGAGAATTAAGTTCCTGTATCTTATTGTCAATCTCTCCTGCTTTCACAGTATCTCCAAGTATCTGGTACATCTGCCGTGCCTGATAATATGCCTCCCTAGAAGAATTAATGTTGCTCTGTGCCAATGAATCTCCTTTATTTTCCGCAAGCATTGCCCCATTATATGCCATTTTTTCCTTATCCGCTATTTCCTCTATCTTTTTCTCAATTTGTGAAACATAATCCGCCTTTCCATTTGCCAAATACATATCTACAGCATTTTTGTAACTGACTTTCGCCAAATTGTAACTTCCTTCATTAACCGCATTATCCCCAGCCATTTCTAAAGCCTTCGCTTCCTTCAGTTTCACACCAGAATTAATCCGTGAATCCAATGTTGCTAAAATTTCTTCTGTATTCAACTCATCACGTTTATAAGTATTGTCATTCAGATTATATTTAGCCTGCTGATACTTCTCATTTGCCTCATCATAATTTCCATTGTTAAACAGATCATTTCCTTCATTAATATCTGAAAAATGCCTCCTTAATCTTTTTCAGTTTCTCCAATTTTTTTATTTATTTCATCAATCTTTTTATTCGCATCATTCCTTTTTTTCTCTGCATTTGTAAAAAAATCCAATCACGCCTCTGCTTTTTTTGGCTTTAATTTCTCATATTCCCCAATTTCCAATTTTAAATTATCAATTGAATTATTAAAATTCTTTTTCAAAATTTCCTCATCCGCCAGCTTTTTCATACTGTGTCGCCGCCTGTAAAATCCCATTTCGCCTTTTTCACATTCCAAATTACAATAAATAAAAATAATCACAACAGCAATCATTATTATCAAAAATTATTTTTTTTATCAATTTGCTTCTATCCTTTTCCATCGGCTCTGGACTTGCCACCGCCTGCACTTCCACCTGTGCAATCGTATAGTTTTCAATATTGTCCCTAAGCGAAGCAAGTATTCTCTTTTCCAATGAATTCAGCCATTGCTTTTTATCCTCAAATCTAGACAAATCATTTTCCATATCATGTTCATCAATATTTTCCCAAAATCCCACGGTTGTCAAGCAAAAAAATATCTTTTTCCATAAGCTCTACAGGGCTTTTTATAATATTCGGCTTAATTTTTCCAAAATCCCCAATTGCCTGCAGTAAATCATTTCTCTGCCTATGAAATTTCATATCCGATACATTTAACGCTTCTTCATCCACCAAAAGCTGCGCTATCGTATCATCTTTACTTTGAGAAACAATATATCCGCCTCTAATATGATAAAATCTAGTATTTCCAACATTTCCATATAAAATTGAATTATAATTGCTTATAACGATTAAAAGAGAAGTGTGCATAAGAGAATATTTTTTAGCTTCTTCCTGTTTTTCCTTAACCTTCAAATTGGCATAATCCATCATTTCCTTAATAACGTCATAATTAAATCGTGGACGTAGCATAAAATATTCAATTACAGATTCTACAGCAATCCTTGCCGCAACTTTTGCCCCATCTTCCTCATCAAATCCATCAGCTACAGCCCAAATCGCATAATTATCCAGCAAAATATATCCAAAATAATCACTATTTTCAGCCTTCGTTCCAGCCTCGCTCAAAAATTCCGTAATAAATTTTGCCTCATCCTTCCTCATTTTTCCACTTCTCCCCTTAATTTCATTAACTTATAAATTTTCTTCATAATCTTCAATTTTTACTTCCAAATCCCCATTTTTACTATTTCTATTCACAAAATTCATATTTCCAGCTGTTTTTTCATCAGCCAAATTCTCATATCTTTTTCTCAAATTTTCATCCCTGGCTTTTTCCTTCTCCCAATCAAAATAATCTCCACACAAATTTACAAATACAAATTTGCTCTCCCCCATTTCCACAACCGAATAAGCCCTCAATTCCACCGTATTATAAACAGCTTCTCCATTTAAATAAATCAATCCATTGGAATCTCCAGGAGTTAGCATAAATTTCCGCTGCTTCGGATTATAACTTATCGAACAATGATTTTTCCTTGAAATCATAGTATCCCCTGAAATCTGGATGTCCATATTTTCCCCACGTCCAATAAAGTTCCGTTCACTCACAATTCTATAATCCTTCCCTTTGTCATGCCCTTCAATACATGTAAGCCATCCCACAACAGGATCCACCGTGTTGTCCTTTGACCAGTAGGCAGTAGTTCTATCCTCATCTTCCATTTGTTCAACTAAATTAATTTTATCATCTTGAACTTCTGTTTCCAATCCTTCCGATTTACAGTAGGGACACGAACTATATCTGGAAACATCGTATATATGCCCATTTTTACATCTATCTAATTTCATTTTAAAAATAATCCTCCATTTTTTTATCTTATCTATTTATGAAAAACCTGCAATGCTAAACTTCATGAAAAAAACATAAATTTTATTCTTACTCTCTAATAAAAATTTTTAATCCCTGGCTTTTTTTGAAATTTCCACTTTTATTATTGCCTTTTTTTATTTTAATAATATTTTTGTAGTTGCCAAGTAAATTATATCGCCTGACTCCACTTTTACAGGTATATTTTTTTTTAATTTTATTTTCCGCTTATCCAGATTTCTTTCAATTCCGCTCCCATTTTGCGAACCCAAATCCTCATAATACCAAATCCCATTGACTCGATTTAAAAATTCCATGAGCCCTGCTAACTAAATTAGAATAAATTCCATCACTTACATCAATATCAACCCTATTTCTAGGTGTCTGTTTCCCAATCAAAAGAGAAGTCGCTCTTCCAACTTTCCAAATTTTCATATCATAATCTTCAGAATCCTTCAAAAATATATGCTCAATCTGACTTTTCTCCAAATCCTCTATTTCCTTCACTTTTTTTCCAAAAAAACATTATGTTCCCTTTCCCTGTCATTTTTTTATATTTCCTAATTTCCTCTTGAACTTCCACCTTTTTCAAAAAAATTTTTTTCTACAATAAGTAAATAAAGTGTAACTCCAATATAAATAAAAATCGAAAAAAATAAAGACTTTTTGCAGAATATCCTGAAAAAAATGTACAAAAAAATAAACGTAAATATCAAAACCATCATTATCAAAAATATTTTTTTCACATTAAAAAAATTTATAACTTTTTCTGATTTCTAGCATTTAACTTTCGTTTTTTTCATATTTTTTTAATCCCTCTGTCAACTCCCAAACTGCTTCTTTCACTTCTACTTTTTCCACTTTCCCTCATTCGTGCAATACTTCTAAGCCTTTCCAGCCGATAAATACTGCCTCGTCCAAACGGCCGTCTAAAAAAATACTTCTAAAATTTGACAAAAAAATCTTCTAATTCCCCATAACATTTCCTTTTTTTCCTTCCCTCAATTTATCTTTTTTTATAGTAAAACTGCCTTAAAAACTGAACTCAAAAACTATGACTATTTTACTTAAAACATAAATTTATATAATTTTTAATAATATTAAACTCAAAATTTCTTATAAAAATTTATAAAGTTACCCCAAATTATCATTATTTTTTTTTCTTTACATCAAAAAACTGATCAAATCTACTTTTTAATATTCTCTTTTTCCGACCTTGCCCTTTTCTCTCCCTTTTTATCCATCCTAAAACTATTTTCAAACATCCCTCTCATTTCCTTAGCACTTTTAAAAAAATCCCTTCCAAAAGTAAAGTCATTTTGAGAAAATTCATCCTTGACATTTTCCTTTCTATTCTTATTTCTTCTTTGACTCTGAACATTTTTTCTTTTACAGTCATACTCTTCCCTTTTCTTTTCATCCCCAAGAACCTCATAAGCCTCAGTTACCTCCCGAAATTTTTTAGTAGCATTTTCATCCCCCGAATTCCTGTCTGGATGATATTTCATCGCCAATTTCCTATATTTTTTCTTTATTTCTGAAATATCAGCATTTTCAGATACACCTAGCACTTCATAATAATTCATTTTTTTCTTCCTTTTTTTATTAATTAATATTTAATATTAATTAAATAATACTATATTTTTTTATATTTTTTTGTCAATATATTTTTAATTTAATTTTTAAAAATAAATAATTTGAAATTTCACAAAAAAGTCATAAATTTTACATATTTTTTTGTCAAAATTAAATGATATTATATATTTGTTCAAGAAGAGATATGAACAAAACAAAAAAATAAAGATAAATCTGAATGGAGATGATTAATATGAATATGAAAAAAATACTTTTAAAAAAATGGTTGCAATTTTGGGAATTACAGGAATATCAATTGTATCTTTCGCCATGCCGCCCTAAGCCCAAAAAAATCCAAAGCAAAAAGCGATGATCGTTCAACCAAAAAGAAAAAAATAACTAATAAAAAAACAGAAAAAGAAACGAACTGCAAATTTTCAAGAAAAAAAGAAATAATAAAAAGACTATGGTAAAAAGACATGGTAAATAATTAATAATAAATCTATTCCTTGATTTTTAAGTGATAAGATTAGAAAGATTTTTTTAGCAAAAAAATATGTACCTAAAAACTTAATTTTAAAGTAAAAAAAGTTTAAAGGTACATTTTTTTATATCATATTTATTTGTAAAACCAAAAGGACTAACATTTTTTTGCAAAACTATTTTTTTATTTTGAATCTTTTGCAGAACTATTTTTTTATAGCCTCGCTAATATCCTTTAATTGAGCCAATTCACTATCTTTTATCCATTTGGAAATATCAGTATTTGTATATCCTAAAGATTCCAAGGCTAATTTTAGATCTTCCTTCATTAGTGAAATTTTAGGATCAAAGGATTCTGAAGTTATCAGTTTTCTGTTCGATAGATTGCTAGTTTCTTCAAGCATTTCCGATATATCTATTTTTTTCACTTTATCCTTCAGATCCAGTATTATTTTTTTGAGCCTTTTTTTATTCCAAGCCCTGGAACTCTTGTAAAAATTTTAGACTCATCTTCTGTAACAATTTCAATAATTTCCCTCATATTAAAAGTCGATAATATCGCAATTGCAAGTTTTGGCCCTACTCCGCTTATGCTTATCAAAGCCTTAAAAAGTTCCCTTTCATTTTGTGTTTTAAACCCATAAAGCGAAATATCATCTTCCTTAACATTCGTAAAAATATATAATTTTTTTCATCATTCCCAATATTTCCTGTTTTTTTCAAATGTTTTCAACGATATATGAATTTTTATATGCCAATCCATTTATTTCTAATGCAACATAATCTATTTTTATTGCTAATTTTTCCTGAAATATATTCAAACATTTACACCTTTTTCTCCATTTTTTTATATTCTCTATTTAATAAAAAAATAAGACTCGTTTATTTATTCTAACTTCTCGATAAATAACATCTATAATTTTACCAATTCAACTTTTTGGAATATCTTCCTCCAAAAAAACATAATTCCAATTTCCTTAAATTTTTTTCCTGCCCATCTGTCACATAATATTTTACTTCTTCATCTTTTTTCGCATCATTTTTTAAAAATTCATTTTGCTCCAAAATTTCCTTCAAATCCAAAGCTGTTTCTTTCGCTGGATCTACAATTTTTATATCTGGATAAATTTTACTTATAGCATCTTTTAACAAAGGATAATGAGTACATCCTAATATCAAAGTATCTACTTTCCCTTAAAAATCATCAAGATACGTTTTTTTATTATTTGATTTACCAGCTTACCGCTTAAAATCCCCTCTTCCACCGCCGGAACAAAAAGCGGGCAAGCCTTTTGAAGCACCTCCACTTTTTTATTAAAAAGTTTTATTTCCTCTTCATATTTTCCAGACTGTATAGTCGCCTTCGTTCCAATTACACCGATTTTACCATTTTTTGTCGCTTCTATCGCCGTTCTCGCCCCAGCTTCAATTACTCCAATAATCGGAATTTTTAAAAGTTTCCTTCAATTCCTTTAATGCAAGTGCAGTGGCTGTATTACAAGCTACTACAATAGCGCTCACATTTTTTTCCAGCAAAAAAATTCAACGATTTCCTTTGAATATCTTATAATCAGTTCTTTTGTCTTTTTCACCATACGGAACTCTTGCCGTATCTCCAAGATAATATTTTTTTCATCTGGCAAAAACTTTTTCTAATTTCCTTTAATACAGTAAGCCCTCCAATTCCTGAATCAAATACTCCAATAGACATTTTTTTTTCCTTTCCGTTATCCATTTATTTTAATAAAATAAAATTGAGCCGTTATAAAAACAGCTCTTTTTTTATTATTTCATAATTAACTCTCCACTATAAGTCAATGTTCCATCAGTTGCAATATAAGTTCCTACAATTTTACCCCTGCTATTTTTTTATTCACTCCTGAATTTAAGTTTACTGTATAAGTCAAATTTGGTCGTTGAGTTGCAGTTATTTCCACATCTTTTGTAGGATATAAATTATATTTATTTTTCACCTATTTTTTTGCTACTGCTACTATATCATTTCTACTTATAATTTTTATTTTCTTTGCTGAATTATTATTATTTTTTTACCAAAAAAATTGAATTAAAGAACTGCTCTATTTTATTGCCCTTCTGATCAGTGTTATTTTCAGCATTACTGTTATTATTGGACTCATTATCATTATTGAAACTATCACTATTGCTATTTTGGCTATTGTTATGATTACGTCTATTTTTACTGCTGCTATTGCTGTTATTATTACTTCCATTATTATTGCCTGTATAAGCATAGCTGTTTCCGCTATTTTTCTTTGCATATCCATCTATATAATAATCATTTATTTCTCTTGCCCCAATTGCATTTCTATCCTTCGCATGATTTGAACCTAAAATGACAGCTATCATTCTATCATCGCCCCTATTTGCCGTCAATACAATATTTGAACCTGCAGCATCGTGATAACCTGTCTTTAATCCGTCTACTCCTTGCACATTTCCCAAAAGAGTATTTGTAGAAGTCACTTTTGTATTTCCATTGTCAATGTAATCTACTTTATTTTTTGAAAAATTTAAATAATCGCTATAATCTTTTAACGTTATTTGAGCTAATTTATACAAATCACGTGCATTTCCCTGATCCATGCAAGAACCTGTATAACTAGGCGGCAATCCGTTTGGAGAACAATATCTAAGCGAATCTAAGCCATAACTTCTTGCCTTTTCATTCATTGAACGTACAAAACTTGGCACATCTCCTCCCACATATTCAGCAAGTGCATAAGCAGCATTATTTGATGACTTTATAATTGTAGCCTTTAACAAATCCCTTACTGTATACTGTTTTCCAGCAGTCAATTTTACCCCATAAGGAACTGAAGCCGCTTTTGATGAAACTGTTACCTTATCATCGTATGAAATTTGCCCTGATTTTATTTTATCTAATGTCAATATTGATGTCATAATTTTTGTAACTGATGCCAAAGGTCGAACTGCCAAACTGTTGTCTTCCTTTATAATATTTCCATTCACATCTCCAATTAACAATGCCTTGTAATCATGATAATTCTCGCCATCAGCAAATGAAAACGCCGACATAGCCAAAAATGCCATAGACAACACTATTTTTTTACTTTTAATGCCAATTTTTACTTTTTTTCTCATTTCCTTTTCTTTCCTCTTTTCATATCTGATAATTTTTCTAAAGAACATTATATCATAATTTTTTTATAACATCAAACTTATTTTTCAATTTATTTTGCCATTAAAACATACTCAGCAAAACTAATAACAGCTAAGTAAAATTAAGATTGTACTAAACTAATTTAAAAAAATAGAAGTTCTATTTTGTATGTTCTTTATTCTTTTTCAAGGAAATTTATAGATAGTTCACTACTTAAATAGGAAACAGTATAAAAAAAGAAAAAAATCGGGAAAAAAATCCCGACTTAAAAAAATACATTATTTTTTTATTTATTTTAAAAATTCCCTGATAAATAAACAAGGAAAAAAATATTGTGAATCCTGCTAAATATACAATTCCCGCAACTGACAAAAACCATAGCCAGACAGGCAGTTTACTGTTATCCTTAACAAGTGAGAAATTAAGGTAAGAATAAACAGGAGCTGAAACAAATGAAAAATATCATTGCAAAATTCATCATTGCAGCCACATTTCCAGCAAAGAAAAAAATACTATAATCATTGCTAAAATTACAGTTACGATCATCCAAGTATTGAAATGTGCAGTTGTTATTTCCTTTTGTTTACGAATCAAACGTAAAGTTTCAGCATTTGCACGTGAATAACCATCCACAACTGTAATTGTCGTACCAAAAATACACATAAATGCAATAAATGCAATAAGAAGTCCAGACCAGTTTCCGATTACACTTGAGTACATTTTTATAAATTGAGTAATATAAGCTGCACTTGCTCCTTTAATCGCAGTTCCTGTACCATACTGAATCAATGCTCCAAGCGCTAAAAATACAAAGGCTAATATTGTTGTAACAAAATAACCTACATTAAAGTCAAGCATTGCAATTTTACGTGGCACTTTCATTTCATGCTGCTTTTCAACAGTCCACATCGAATTAATTGCTGAAATCTCAATTGGTGCAGGCATCCATCCCATCAATGATATGATAAATGGCAATGCCTTTAATTTCCATGGAGATGGAGCTACAAAATTCGGCGCCATAGGGTGATGCTTAAATAATGCTATAACAACAGCAACAACTGTCGCTATTGTCAATGAAACAACAATAAATTTCGATGAACTGTCTAAAAGTTTATAACCTCCAAATATCATCATTGCAAGCGATCCCACAAGAACAATTGTAGTAAGCATATTAATCATTGAAGCCATCGCTGCAGGTGTAAGACTAGGTAAAATTGTCAATTTCAAGATATTTGCCAAAATTGCCGCTGTCAAAATACCTACTGCTGCAATATTAATAATTGCTGAAAAATATATTCATAATGAAAAAAATACCCATAAATAAATCTTTCCTTTTTCCTCATAACCTTCAATTAACGATTTCTTTTCTTTCTAAAGTATATTGAGTTCCAAAACGGAAAAAAACGGATATTTAAAAACATTTACTAAAATTACAATAATTGCCAGTTGCCATCCGTATAATGCACCTGCTTGAGTAGATGCCACAATATGAGATCCCCCAATAGCCGCCGAAGCCATAAGAATACCAGGCCCAAAGGCTTTAAACTTGCTATACCATCCTGCTTTCGTCTTTGCTATATTTGTCATAAAATATACCTTCCTTTTCTATTATTTGTTTCAAAAACTACAGTAAATTCCTCCAAAAATCATAATCCTCAAACTTTAAATTTACATAATTCTCATTAATTCAGCTAATCTCACTTACAGAAATCATAGACTTTCCTGTTAAATTATGTAAAAAAATTTTTCTAAATTTTCCCAAGTTTAAGTATATTTTTGATTACCAAATTTTTGAAATTATATAGGTATTATAGCACTTTGTCTTAAATATTCAAAAATTTTTTTGGCTAATTTTTAGTATATTTTTTTAGACTTTATTTCTATTTTTTTAAAAGTAATTTTATCCTAACTTTAAATACTTCATCTTCAAAATGACGTATCATTTCTCCTTTAAAAAAATTTTTCCCATTTCCTGCTCCATCATATCCACAAACAGATATTCACTTTCAAAATGCCCAATATCAACTAAAAATATGCCCTTCCTCCAAAGCATCCAGAGCCTCGTGGTATCTCAAATCCCCAGTTAAAAAAATACATCTATCTTATTTGCCACTTCGTACATAAACGAACTTCCGCCACCTGTAACAAGCCCAATCTTTCTCACATAAGAATTTTTTTATTCCCAACATATCTCACATAGCTTATCCCAAAGCGAATCCTTTTATTCTTTCTATTAAATCCCCAAGTTTCATTTTTTTCATTTAATATTTTAATTCTGGCAAGTCCGCCATGAACATGTTCCATTTTATTCTTTATCGGATTATAATCTTCAAATTCATGTTCATTAAAAAAATTACTTTTTCACCATCCAAATTCAATTTATCCATTATAAAAATCATTTAGTCCCATTTATTGCAAAAATCTGAATTTGTATGAATTGAATAAACTGCTATTTTATTTTCTATCAGTTTTAAAATTTTTTTCTCCCATGCACAGTTTCATTTGTAATTTTCTTCAATCCTGAAAAAAAGATAACTGGATGATGTGAAATTATCAAATCCACATTATTATCCACAGCCTTCTGCACAGCCTTCTCTGTCACATCCAAGCAAAAATAATACTTTATTTATTTCTCTAGTGTTATCCCCCACAAGAAGCCCAACATTATCCCATTCTTCCGCTATTTTTCGGACTGAAAATTGTCTGCAGTTCTCCCATTATTTGCCATAATTTCATAATTTTTTTATTTCCTTTCATAGTTTTTTTCTATTTTTATAATTTTCCTATCTTCTCAACCTTTTTTTGCATCAAGTATTTTTCATTTTATACTCGAATCCATTCAAAATTAAACTATTAAAAATCATATAAACTTAAAAACAATCATAGTTTTTTTGAATTCAATTTCAAATAAAGCTTTCGCTATATTTTCACAAGCAAACAAATCTCCTTGTTTCAGAATCCCAATTTCTAAAAAAATTCTATTAATTTACCGTATAATTTGCCTCTTCGCTATTTTTCCACAAAATCATTTCTCATCATATCAATGGAAAGTTTATTAAGCGCCTTTTCCTTTAAAGATTTTCACATTATGTTTTTGCAATATTCAATGACCTCGCAATTTCCTTTTTCTGTATAAACTTTATCATCAAGTCCGTAAGTCATGACTAAAATTTGCTCATCCAAATAATTTAATTTTTTTCGGAATATTTTTCTAAAAATATACATTTGTGTAATTTTATCAGCTTTTTCAAATACTTGCGTATTTTTCCATCAATTCTTCAGGCTCAACTTCATCAAACAGCATTTCCAGCTGCTCGATATATTCTGTTGAGACATTCATCTGCCTGCTTATTTCCTCCATTGAAAGTCCCATGCTTTTTATCAACTTTTACCTTTCAAATACAAAATATACGATAATTCTGAAGATTTAATATCTTTTAATAAATTCTTCTGAAATTCCAAAATATTTTTACAGCAAAATTTTTTTATAAAAAAATTCAGGCTCCTTTGTAATTTCCATAATTTGATTATAGTAATTCAGCCCTGACATAATTCCTAGCGTAGCCTCCTGAACCGTATCTAAAAATGAAAAATCCATATTTTTGAATAAAGCAGACTTTCCTTTACAGCGATTTTTCAAATACTTGTCAATTAATTCCTCATTTTCCCTTTCACTCTCGCTCTTTTTCTCAAATTCCTCATATTTTTTTTCCTTTATATTTTTCCAAATATGACTTTATAATGTCTTTTTTTCCGCAACAAAAAAACATTTTTCATCCTCCAGCACAATAAAATCACTTCCATCAGTCGAATTTCTAACTTCAGGAACATTTTTCCAGATGAATAAATTTTAGAAACTCAAAAAAACTCATCATCACTCATTGTGTAATTTTTCAATGATTTTCTCGAAACTAAAACTTCCCTTCTTTCTAATATCTTCAAAAAAATTTTTTTAACATTCATTTCTCCCTTATTTGTTATTTTATTTATGACATACAGCTCCAGAAATTACATTTATTTAACCCATTTAAATATTTTTTTATGCTAAATATATCTAAAAGGAGCTAAATAATAACTTTAGCTCCTATAATCTTCCAATTTTTTTTCTTCTGCTCGGATGTCTTAATTTTTCTTAATGCCTTTACCTCAATCTGTCTGATACGTTCTCTCGTTACATTAAAGATTTTTCCAACTTCCTCCAAAGTCTTTTGAGAACCATCATCCAGCCCATATCTATATCTAAGTACCATCTCTTCACGATCATTCAATGTTTTCAACACCTCATCAAGCTGTTCCTTTAAAAGGACTCTAGTTGTCGCATCATAAGGATTTGCAAATTTGTCATCTTCTACAAAATCCCCAAGTTCACTATCCTCTTCACTTCCAACTGGAGTTTCCAGCGAGATTGGATCTTGATTCATTTCAAGAATACTTTTTACCTTTTCTACAGGCAGCTCAAGTTTTTTAGCCAGTTCTTCTGCAGTTGGTTCCTTTCCAGTTTCCTGAAGAATTATTCTGCTTTCCTTTTTAATTTTATTAATCGTTTCAATCATATGAACAGGTATTCTTATTGTTCTTCCCTGATCTGCAATCGCACGTGTTATAGCCTGTCTAATCCACCAAGTTGCATAAGTTGAAAATTTGAACCCTTTTTTTCATATTCAAATTTTTTTCCACAGCCTTTCATAAGCCCCATATTCCCTTCCTGAATTAAATCCAACATTTTCAGTCCACGATTAGTATGTTTTTTTGCAATGCTGACAACAAGTCTTAAATTTGATTCAATTAATTTCTGCTTGGCTTCCTCTTCTCCATTTAAAACTCTTTGAGCATAATCAATTTCCTCTTCATAGCTAAGTAACGGAATTTGCCCAATTTCCCTTAAATACATTTTTATTGGCTCATCCACATCCATACTTTCAGCCATTTTCAATAGATCTGTCTGCAATAATTTATCCACTTCCGAATCGTCGATTTCACTCTCTACAAATTCATCATGTGAATCCTCAAAATCTGATAATTCCATTTTCTCAATATCTTCCAGAGATTCAGGAACTTTTAATAAATCTTCCTTTTCCTTTATAGTATCTACGATTTGAACACCATCATCAGTCAGCTTTTTTATTAACTGATCAATTTTTTCAGTTGAAAATCCAATAGACAAAAACAGAATTTATTTCTTCGTAACTTACAACTTTTTGCTCTCGTGCCTGTTTTTATAAAAATTTGCGAGACTATTTTTTTAAATTTTTGTTTTTTTATCAGACATAACTCAGTCTCCTTATCAATATAAATTCATCATATAATTTCTTTATTTCCTCAATTTTATTAACATTTTTCATTTTTTTAACAACAATTTTTTTAATTCAATTTTTTTATTTTATTATTTTTCTTCTTCTGATTTTTTTACTTTCCTCTCTTATTTCCCGCTCAAACCATCCAGAATAGACTTCCATAAAATATCTATCTTTAAAAGTAACTGTCCTTATACTTAATATCTTTATCTGCCCGTAATTTTAACTGTGTTACAGCTTCCCTGCTTTCTTCACTAATATCATTTTTATCAAGCTGTACTATATCAAAGTTTACAAGTTTCAGCTTTTTAATCAGCTCATTAAACAAAGAATGGCTAAATTCCTTATTTAACAATTCTTCGCATCTTTTTCCTTTCAGAATCGTAAAATTCCAGAATGTACATAAGCGTCTGTTCTTCCAATGCAATATTCAAGTCTTCCTTTAACTTTTTATACTGGACTTTCTGGTTTCCACGATCTTTTCTTTTTTTTCTTTTTGAAGTTTCAACTGATATATTTTTTAGCGATTCTTCCAATACAAAGTCATTAATTCCAAAATTAACTGACAATCGCTGTAAATATAGATTTTTACTAAGATTATTCGTGATATTTGAAAAAAATGGCTTTAACCTTTCAATAAACTTTTTCTCGCCATTTATATTATTCAGATCCAAATCCTTTGAAGCTTCCCTTGTCAAAAAGTCAAAAAAATTTCTTCTGATTTTTTTTACAACTTCTATAAAAGCCCTTTTTCCCATTTTTTTCTCAAAAAAACTCATCAGGATCCTTCTCACTTCCATCCATAACCAGACATTTTACATCAAAAATCATATTTTTTTCAAAAATATATCCAGCTTTTACAATCGCATTTTTTTCCCCGCTTCATCATTATCATACGAAATCAGCACCTTATCTGTATATCTCTTCAAAAGTTCCGCCTGCTCTTCGGTAAATGCCGTTCCAAGACTTGCTACTGCATTTTTCAAACCCATGTTTCTGGGCTGTCAGCACGTCAAGATAACCTTCCATCAGCATTGCAAAACCTTTTTTTCCTAATATTTTCCCTCGGTACTTTATTCCAAAAAGTTCATTTCCTTTTTTTAAAAAAATAGGCGAATCTGGAGAATTTAAGATATTTAGGCAAGTTAGTATTTTTTTCTCAATTATACGACCTCCAAATCCAACAATTTGGGCATCCGCATTGTAAATTGGAAAAAAATTACCCTATTTCTGAAACTGTCATAGATTTCTCCATTTTCATTTCTTTTGGCAAGTCCCAGTTCCATTATTTTTCTTCTGGAAAAATCTTTTTCTAGTAAATATTGAAATAAATCATCTCGTGAACTTGAAGCAAATCCAATTCCAAACTTTTTTTATTTCCTCTAGCGAAAAAAATCCCTCTCCTTCATATATTCCAATGCTTCATCATACTTCTCAATATTTTCCCTAAAAAATATCTGAGCTTCCTTCATTATTTCAAAATATTCCCTATTTACAGCCTTTTTCTTCTCAGTTTCCCGATTAACTGCCTCATATCCCCTATTTTTCTTAAGCGGAATATTATACTTTTGTGACAATTCCTCCACTGCTTGAACAAATCCAATGTCATTAATTTTCATATAAAAATGAAATTACATTTCCACCAATTTGAGTACTAAAAATCTTTAAAAAAATATTTTTTTACTGGACTGACTGTGAAGGAAGGAGTCTTTTTCCTCCTTAAACGGAGATAACCCTTTATAATCTGAACCTGCCTTTTTCAAATTAACATATTCACCAATCACTTGAACGATGTCCAGATTGTCAATTAACTTTTGTATTTCTTTTTTACTGTAAAACATTATATTCTATTCCTCCGCAAAACAGTCACTAAAAAAATACCTACACTATTAGTATAGTGTATTTTTTTAAATAGTCAATACTTTCCAAATAAATTTTTTTAATTTTTCTTCGTTTTTCTTCATTCTTTTCTCTAATAACTACTACTTCATCTTCCATAATGTCCTTAAAAAAACTTCATCCATTATTTCTGATTTTGGTTTTCCTTTAGCAAATTCTTTTTTTGCAATTTTTTTCCTGAAATAATTGCAAGTTCGTATTTATTAGGTACTTTAGTCAATAATTCATCTATTGTTATTTTTTTCCTTTTTCATAATTTCTCCTATTATTTTTAGAATTTATATTAACTTTACAAATTAATAATATTTATTAATTCCCTGCAAGATTCTTCAATATCATTATTTATTATTGTATAATCGTATTTTTTTTCATACTCCAGCTCTTTTAATGCATTTTTCAAACGTGTCTGAATAACTTCCTCTGTGTCAGTATTTCTATTGCGAAGCCTTTTTTCAAGTGTTTCCATATCCTTTGTACGAAAAAACACCAAAACAGCATCTTTTTTCTTTTCCTTCGCAATTAATGCACCTTGAACATCAATTTCCAAAATTACATTTAATCCTTTATTCAAGTTGCTTTCCACAACTTCCTTTAATGTTCCATAATAATTGCCGTGAACATTTGCATATTCATAAAATTCATCATTTTTTATTTTTTGTTCAAAAGTTTCCTTAGTTAAGAAGAAGTAATCTTTTCCGTCGATTTCTCCATTTCTTGGCTTGCGAGTTGTAGCTGATATTGATAATGGGATATTTAATCTATCTTTTACTAATTTTGTGACTGTTGATTTTCCTGAGCCTGAAGGCCCTGAAACGATAAATAGTTTTCCTTTCATTAAGAAACCACCTTTATTTTTAAGTGAATAAGGGAAATTCATATTTATAAATTCCCTATTCATCCAATTTATTTTCCTATTTTCTAAATCTGAAACTATTTTCCATTTAACAGCAGATTTCTCTCTACTTTATAATGGAATTTAGCATTTTTCATTTTCAAATAAGCAACTGACAAATTATTTTTAATTTACAAAAGATTTTTGCCAGTCACCTAATTTAATTCTTATTAAACTTCTGTTTCTTCTGAATTTTTCCACAGTTTCTACTGATTCATCCGCTAAATCTGAAACTGTTTCAATTTCTTCATTTATTCCATCCGCATCAGTTTCTGCCTCTGTTTCAATTTCTTCGGCAATGTCACTTTTCAAAGTCGCATCCAGATATTTGTAATCTTTTGAAACCAGTACCTCCTGGTATTTTTCTTACCAATAATTACATTTTTCCTTAAGCCCTTCAAGTCTGTCTGTTTTTTTCCTTCAACTGCAGCATTTGCAAGAACTTTTGTTGTTTCTTGGAATGATGATGCAGAAATGAAACTTTCTGTGTTTACTGCCGCTTTTGTAATACCTTGTATTACAGGTTCGTAAGTTGCAGGACGTTTTCCATTTGCAATAAGTTTTTCATTTTCACGTTCCACAATTTTCTTATCAATTAATTCATCTTCAAGGAATAGTGAATCTCCAGCTTCCTTAATCTTAATTTTTTGGAACATTTGTTTTACGATTATTTCAATATGCTTTGTCATTAACCGCAACTCCTTGTTCACGATAAACCTGCTGTACTGATTCCAAGATAAATTGCTGTGCTTCCACAAGCCCTTTAATTTTCAAAATATCGTGAGGCGAAACTGGTCCATCTGTAATTTTAGCACCTTTTTCAATCAGCATTTCATTAGTTACAACCAGATGTTCTCCCACAGGAACTGTATATTCTTGAATTAATTCCCCAGTTTCAGGATCTTCAATCAATATTAATCTCATACCCTTTTTCTTCTTATCCGAGAATACAACACGCCCTGCAAATTCTGACAAGATAGCTTTTCCTTTAGGATTTCTTGCTTCAAACAATTCTTGCACACGAGGAAGACCTCCAGTAATATCTTTATTTCCTTCTCCTGTTTTCAAGATTTTTGTAATAGTTTGACCTTTTTTAACATAATCTCCTTCATTTACCATTAGATATGCCCCATAAGGAACCGCATATTCCACCCTTCTGTCATCCTTTGTGTAAATTATGATTCTAGGGTTTACATCGCTGCTTTCCACAGGTTTTATAGCTACTTTTTCAGTAACTCCATATTTTTACGTCAATGTTCTCTCTTACATAAATATCTCTAAATTCCACTTTACCTTCTTCAGATGTAATAATTGGCGTTTGATAAGGATCAAATTCAACTAGGATTTGTCCTTTTTTAACTTCATCTCCATCTTTTACATGTAAAATTGAACCAGATTGAATTTCATATCTATGTTTTCCTATTATTAAACGTCCATTTTGAGAAACAACGATTTCTTTTCCTTCTTTATCTAAAAGTGTAGAAATACCTCTAAACTTAACTTTTCCAGCAATATCCGACTTATAGTCAGATTGAACTGAAGCCGCTGTGGCAACTCCTCCAGTATGGAAAGTACGCATTGTAAGCTGTGTACCAGGTTCTCCAATTGATTGAGCCGCAATAACTCCAACCGCTTCCCCTTTCAAGATTTCCTTATGGTTAGAAAGATCCAATCCATAACATTTCTTACAAACTCCCTTTTCCAATTTACAAGTCAAAGGTGTTCTGATTTCCACTTCACGAATATCCAATTCTTCAATTTTTTTAATCAATTCATCATCAATCAAAGTATTTCTAGTCGCAATAACTTCTCCATTATGAACTAAATCTGTCGCCAAATTTCTTCCATAAATTCTTTCACTTAATTTTTCAATAACTTCCCCAGCATCCATCAAGTCCGTTACGACAATTCCATGTTCACATCCGCAGTCATCATTGTTTACAATAACTTCGTGCGAAATATCAACAAGCCTTCTTGTCAAATATCCTGAATCCGCCGTTCTTAATGCTGTATCGGCAAGCCCTTTTCTCGCTCCATGTGATGACATAAAGAATTCCAAGATGTTAAGACCTTCCCTAAAGTTGGCTTTAATCGGCATTTCAATGATTCTACCTTGCGTATCCGCCATAAGTCCACGCATTCCACCAAGCTGACGCATTTGCGCAATTGACCCTCTGGCTCCTGAATTTGCCATCATGTAAACTGGATTAAATTCATCAAGGTTATCCATCATATCTTTTGTTACTTTTTCAGTAGCTTCTGACCAAATACCCACTGTTTTTCTGTATCTTTCTTCATTGATAATTTCTCCAGCTTTATATTGCTTCTCAACTTCTGCCACACTTTTTTCAGCATTTTCAAGTATTTCCTTCTTAGTTTCAGGAATCTTCAAATCTTCAATTCCAACTGTGATTCCAGCAAGTGTACCGTAATGGTATCCAAACTCTTTAATATCATCCAGTAATTTTGAAGTTTTTTCAAATCCATATCTCTTATAAAGTTCAGCGATCAGATTTTTCAATTCTTTTTTACCAAACGTAATTCCATAATTTCTAACTTCTTTTGGCAAGATCAAAGTTAAACATCAATCTTCCTGGCGTTGTTTCAATCAAATTACCATCTACTCTAACTTTCACTATAGCATGAACAGACACTTTTCCATTTTGATAAGCAGTAATTAATTGATTTCTGCTAGAAAACAGTTTTCCTTCTCCCATTGAACCTTTTTTCTCTTTTGTCATATAATAGCATCCCATTACCATATCTTGTGACGGAACTGCTATTGGTCCACCATTTGATGTAGCTATAATGTTATTTGTTGCAAGCATAAGTAATTTTGCTTCCATCTGCGCTTCCTGTGACAATACCAGGTGAACCGCCATTTGGTCACCATCAAAATCCGCATTAAATGCAGAACATACAAGCGGATGCAGTCTAATAGCCTTTTCCTTCTATCAAAATTGGCTCAAATGCTTGAATTGAAAGTCTGTGCAATGTCGGAGCACGATTTAAAAGTACTGGGTGATTTTTAATAATTTCTTCAATCAATTCCCATACATTTTCATCTTCTTCTTCAACCATTTTCTTAGCAACTTTAATATTTGAAGCCAATTCCCTTTTTACAAGCTCTCTCATCAAAAAGTGGCTTATACAGTTCAAGCGCCATCTTTTTAGGCAATCCACATTGATTCATTTTCAAGCTTGGTCCAACGACAATAACCGATCTTCCTGAATAATCCACACGTTTTCCCAATAGATTTTGTCTAAAACGTCCTTGTTTCCCCTTTAACATATCAGAAAGTGATTTTAATTCCCTGTTGCTTTGATTAACAACTGGTTTTCCACGTCTACCATTATCAATTAACGCATCCACAGCTTCCTGCAACATTCTCTTTTCATTTTTTATTACAATTTCAGGAGCTTTAATTGACATCAATTTTTTAAGCCTGATATTTCTATTAATTACTCTTCTATACAAATCATTCAAGTCAGAAGTAGCAAATCTTCCACCATCTAACTGAACCATCGGTCTTAAATCAGCTGGAATAACTGGCAACACAGTTAAAATCATCCATTCAGGTCTATTTCCAGCTTCTATCAAATCTCTTACTACTTTTAATCTTTTTATAACTTTTCTTCTTTTTTGTGTAGAATGTTCCACATCCATCTCATTTTGAAGTTTACTTTCCAATTCATGCAAATCAATTTCCTCAAGTAAGGTTAAAACTCCTTCAGCACCCATTTTTGCTGTAAACTCACCTTTAAATTGACTTTCATGCAATTTATATTCTCTTTCTGTCAAAATTTGACCTTTTTCAAGCCCAGTTTCTCCAGGATCAGTTACAATATATCTTGAAAAATATACAAAACTGACTCCAATTCCTTCGTACTAATCCCCAACAAAAGACTCATTTTGTTAGGCGTACCTTTAGAATACCAGATATGTGCAATCGGTGTAGCAAGTTTAATATGTCCCATTCTTTCACGTCTAACCTTTGAAGTTGTCACTTCAACACCACATTTTTCACATACCATGCCTTTATAACGCATTCTCTTATACTTCCCGCAGGCACACTCATAATCCTTAGATGGCCCAAATATTCTCTCACAGAATAATCCATCCATTTCAGGCTTTAATGTTCTATAATTTATTGTCTCGGCTTTCGTAATTTCACCATAAGACCATTCCAAAATCTTTTCTGGCGATGCCAATTTTATTTGAATACTGTCAAAATCTCTTATACTCATTTAATAAGACTCCTCAATTCTTTATTCCACTTTTTTTGAAAAGTAAAGTGGGAAAAACTTTTTCTATATTTGTTTTTTTAAAGCTAAAAATTTATATGCAAAATTTCAGTTCCCAAAAATATTTTCCACTAAGCATCAACATTTTTATCTAATTCAATTTGTTCTCCATCTTTATCATAAAGAGCTACATCTAGTCCAAGTGACTGGAATTCCTTAATTAATACTCTAAACGATTCTGGAGCATCTGCTTCTGGCATTTCTTGTCCTTTTACAATCGCTTCATAAGTTTTTGTTCTTCCGCTGATGTCATCTGATTTAACTGTAAGCATTTCTTGTAAAATATTTGATGCACCGTAGGCTTCCAATGCCCAGACTTCCATTTCTCCAAGTCTTTGTCCACCAAATTGGGCTTTTCCTCCAAGTGGCTGCTGAGTAACAAGTGAGTATGGTCCGATTGCTCTGGCGTGCATTTTGTCTTCTACCAAGTGGTGAAGTTTTAACATATACATACGTCCAACTGTTACTGGGTTGTCAAATGGCTGTCCAGTTCTTCCGTCTATTAGTTTTACTTTACCAGTTCTGCTGTATCCAGCTTCTTCCAAGTAATTTTTTACATCGTCTTCACTTGCACCATCAAATACTGGCGTTGCGATATATTTATCAATATCTCCAATTGCAAGTCCCAAGTGAACTTCCAGTACCTGTCCGATATTCATACGTGATGGCACTCCAAGTGGGTTAAGACAGACATCAATTGGTGTACCATCTTCCAAATGTGGCATATCTTCAATTGGCAATACTCTTGAGATTACCCCTTTGTTTCCATGACGTCCAGACATTTTATCCCCAACCATTATTTTTCTTTTTTCAGCAATGTAAATTCTGATTAATTTATTTACTCCAGCCTTCAAGTCATCTCCGTTTTCTTTAGACAGCTCAAGCACATCTACAACAGTACCTTTTACTCCATGTGGAAGTCTAAGTGATGTATCTCTTACATCTTTTGCCTTTTCCCCAAAGATTGCACGTAATAGTTTTTCTTCTGCTGGCGGTTCAGTTTCCCCTTTTGGAGTTACTTTTCCGACAAGAATATCATCAGGAGTTACGTGTGCTCCGATTCTTATAATTCCATTTTCATCAAGGTTTCTCAAGGCTTCTTCAGAAACATTAGGAATTTCCCTTGTAATTTCCTCATCACCTAATTTTGTAGTTCTCGCTTCAATGTCAAATTCTTCAATATGGATTGAAGTAAATACATCATCTTTTCTAAGTCTTTCTGAAATAAGGATTCCATCTTCAAAATTATATCCTTCCCAAGGCATAAATGCTAGCAGGATATTTTTACCTAATGCTAAATCCCCGCCTGCAGTAGATGGTCCATCTGCAATAATATCTCCCTTTTGAACTTTATCTCCCAAGTCAATAATCGGTTTTTGATGTAAACACATTGACTGGTTAGATTTTTCAAAGTTTAGTAATCTGTGAGAATATTCTTTTCCATCTTCATCAGTTACAATAATCTTTCTTGCATCTACAAAAGTTACAGTTCCAGCTGCCTTTGAAGTAATAACTGCCCCTGAATCCACGGCAACTTTTCTTTCAAGTCCAGTTCCAACATAAGGTGCTTCTGTTTTTAATAAAGGTACTGCTTGACGTTGCATATTTGATCCCATTAACGCACGATTGGCATCATCGTGTTCCAAAAATGGTATTAATCCCGCTGAAACAGACACTAATTGTTTTGGCGACACGTCTAGAATATCAACTTTTGACTTGTCAATATGCACAATTTCATCCCCATAACGGCAAACAACTTCATCAGTCAAGAAATTTCCATCCTTGTCAATTGGTGTATCTGCTTGGGCGATAAATAATCCTTCTTCTTCATCAGCTGCTAAATATCTAATATCATTAAAAATCGGCTTTTTCCATCGTTTATTTTTTTACAAACGGAGTTTCAATAAATCCATATTTATTAACTTTTCCATAAGTTGAAAGTGAAGCGATAAGTCCGATATTCGGTCCTTCTGGAGTTTCTATTGGACAGATTCTTCCATAATGCGAATTATGAACGTCCCGAACTTCAAATCCCGCTCTATCTCTCGAAAGTCCTCCAGGTCCTAACGCTGAAATTCTTCTCTTATGAGTCAATTCAGATAACGGATTTGACTGATCCATAAATTGTGACAATTGTCCACTTCCAAAAAACTCAAGAATTAGCGCATTTAGAGGTTTTGTATTTAACAAACTTTGTGGAGTCAATGTTGTAATATCTTGAATTGTCATTTTTTCTCTGACCATTTTAGACATTTTCAGCATTCCACCTTTTATTTGGATAGAAAGCAATTCTCCAACACCTCTTACACGTCTATTTGACAAATTATCAATGTCATCTGTAAATCCTTCTCCGCTTACAAGATTTTTCACATATTCAATAGTTTGCAAAACATCTTCCTTTGTCAACACAATTACATCTGCTGGAACATCTAGTTTTAATCTTTTATTAACTTTATATCTTCCAACATCTGCCAAATCATATCTTTGCGGATTAAAGAACATCTGCTTAACAAGCGATCTGGCACTGTCAACAGTTACTAAATCCCCTGGACGTAGTTTTCTAAATACTTCGATAACCGCCTCATCACTATTTTTAGTGCTATCATGTACCAAAGCATTTGCAATTATCCTATCTTCAGGTTTTACTTCCCAAATACTTAATTTTTCTACCTTTGCATCTATTATTTTGAATAACAGGTATGTCGATGATTTCTTCGGCTTCAGCGACAAATTCCCCAGTTTCTTCATCCAAAATATCTTCTCTTACAAAACTTCCCTCCAGTTTTGAACGTAAAACTTCTTCAAGTTCAGTATCTTTATATTTTGAATAAAGTTCTGATAATTCCACTTCCTTTAGCTCAAAAAAATTATTCATAATTTCTTCGTTAGTATGGAAAAAAATCAACTGCTTTTAAGGAAAACAGGCAATAAAACTTTCTTTCTTCTATCAATTTTTTTACATTTAAAATATCATTCTTGTCAGTTTCAAATTCAAGCCATGTTCCTTTATAAGGGATAATTTTTCCCAATAAACACATCTTTTCCTGTTTGAATATTCAATTCCTTGTTAAAAAGTGATTCCCTGGTGATCTGTGTAATTGGGAAATAACAACTCTTTCTGCACCATTTACGATAAACGTTGCTTTATCAGTCATAAGCGGTATATCTCCAAAATGAACTAATGTTTCCTGAATTTCTCCTGTTCTCTTGTTAGTTAATTTCAATCTAACTTTTTAATTGACCAGAATACGTTTTACCTCTTTTTTTACATTCCAATTCATCATTTAAAGGCTCATCATTATCATGAATTTCATACCATAAGTATTCTAATTTCAATAACCCATTGCTGGATTCAATTGGAAAAAAATTTCATTAAAGATCGCTTCAAAACCTTTATTTTTCTCTTTTGAGGTGGCACTTTCGTCTGCAAAAAAATCTTCATAAGAATTTAACTGAAATTCTAAAAAAAGTGCGGCATTTCCCCTCTATCTACTATTTTTTTCCGAAACTATATCTTTCAATAAGTTTGTTCATTTAAAAAAATTCCTCCCTATAAAGAACACATTCTTCATCAATTCAAATCAAAAAATTAAACTTTTATAAACTTCTAAATTTAAACCTCATCTAAAAAATGTTCTCATAATTTCGATTTGTTATTTTTATATCACGTGAGTTGTTCCCATAAAAATGGCAACCTTTCTGGAAACTGCAAAATTCTGCATTCCAAATAAATCTAATACAATATAACTTTTTTTACCTATAAAATTACATCAATTATATTATAAAAAAACTAAAAAAATAGACTAAAAATACTTCTGTTTTTAAACATTTGAACCTCTATATTTAGTCTTAAAGTTATTATACCAAAACTACTTTTTTTCCAATTTAACTATTTAAAAATAATCAAATTTACCTAAAAAAACAATCTATTTTTTTCAATGTCCATATTCTTTTTACAAGCAGCTTTTGCCATATTACATATATGAATTTGTTTTTGACCTATTTTTTTATCTCTAAAAATTAATACAAAAAAGAATAAATTGTCTATTCAACCTTAAAGTTTTATAGTGGAAAAAAAGACACTCTCTGTAATGTCTAAGAGTGTCTTAACTATTGATTTGATTTTTGACTATTTAACTTCTACAGTTGCTCCTGCAGCTTCTAATTTACCTTTAATTTCTTCAGCTTCTTCTTTAGAAACTCCTTCTTTAACTGCTTTTCCGCCAGCTTCAACTAATTCTTTAGCTTCTTTAAGTCCCTAATCCAGTAATTCCTCTTACTTCTTTAATTACTGCTAATTTAGCTCCTCCTGCAGATACTAATACTACATCAAATTCAGTTTTTTTCTTCAGCTGCTGCTCTCTGCTGCTCCTCCTGCAACTGCTACTGGTTGAGCTGATACTCCAAATGTTTCTTCAATAGCTTCAACTACTTCTTTTAATTCTAATACAGACATAGCTTTTTAAATCTTCTATAAATTGTTCTTTATTAAATGCCATTATTTTATTTCCTCCTAATTTTTCTTCTTTAATTTGTTTATTTTTTATTATTTTAGTTTATTAATATTTTCATTCAATTATTCAGCTGCTGCTCCAGTTTCCTTTTGTTCTGCAACATTTGTCAATGCCACAGCCAACATTCTAACTGGCGACAACAATCCGTAAGCAATTTGACCAAGTAATTCATCTCTAGATGGTAATTTAGCCAATGCTTCAACAGTAGATACTTCAACTCTTCCAGTTTCTAGTAATCCACCTTTAATTGTTAATTTATCTTTTAATTTTTTTCCAAAATCAAAAACTAATTTAGATGGTGCAACTCCATCTTCATATCCTACTGCGAATGATGTAGTTCCTTCCAATAAATCATCAACATCTGTGTCAAATCCTGCTTCTTTCAATGCTATTTTAAACAATCTGTTTTTAGCAACAAAGTATTCTACTCCTGCTTCTCTAGCATTTTTACGAAGTTCAGTATCTTCATTAACACTAATCCCTTTATAATCAACAAATACTACCGCTTTAGCATCTTTTAATTTTTCAACTAGACTTTTTACAACTTCTAATTTTTCTTGTGCTGGCAATTCATTTCACCTCCTTATAATAAAAACCTCTGAAACAAAAACAATAAGCCCAGAGGTATCATATTATAAAAAAATATCTATTATTTAATTTTAATATCTATTTGTAATAATATTTACCTCGGTAGGGTTTAAAGAATCAAAAATTCTACCTACTGTCTTTGGTTATATTTACTTTGTATGATTTATATGATTATAAACCAATATGTATTATTATACAATAACTTTTACAAAATTGCAAGTATATTTTAAAAAAATTTATTATTAATTTTTTTATATTTTTTTAAATTACCGAACAGAAAAAAACCCTATCCGGTAATTTATATATTATATAAGATTATTTACTATTTAGCAACAAATGCTCCAGCCAATAATGGATCAACTTTAATTCCAGGTCCCATAGTTAATGAGATTGCAACTGTTCTTAAATATTGTCCTTTTGAAGTAGCTGGTTTTAATTTGATAATTTGATCTAATGCTACTTTGAAGTTTTCTACGATAGCTTCCTTTGTAAAATCAACTTTACCGATTGGTAAGTGAATTGATCCTAATTTATCAACTTTAAATGCAACTTTTCCTTTTTTAAATTCTTGAACTGTTTGTTCAATGTTTGTTGTAACTGTTCCTGATTTAGGGTTAGGCATAAGTCCTTTAGTTCCTAAGATTCTTCCTAATCTTCCTAATTTAGGCATCATGTCAGGTGTAGCAATTACTAAGTCAAAATCAAGCCATCCACCTTGAATTTTGTTAATATATTCATCATCTCCAGCAAAATCTGCTCCTGCTGCCAATGCCTTATCAATATTTTCTCCACTTGTGATAGCCAAGATTCTTACTGTCTTACCTGTTCCGTTTGGTAATGAAACTGTACCTCTTACTTGCTGATCAGCGTGTCTTGGATCTACTCCCAATCTAATTGCTAATTCTACTGTTTCCACAAATTTTGCACTTTTAGTTTCAAAAACTAAATCCAATGCTTCTTCTGGTGTATAAACTTTCATTTTATCTACTTTTTGAGAAATGTTATCGTATCTTTTTCCTCTTTTTGCCATTTATTATTTCCTCCTCTGTGGTCATTGGTTTTATAACCTTCCACTTGTTCTAATAATCGTTTAATTCTTTATTTCTTATCTCTATTTTAATATTAATTATTCAGAAATTTTAATTCCCATACTTCTTGCAGTTCCTGCAATAATGTTCATAGCTGCTTCAACACTTCCAGCATTTAAATCTGGCATTTTAGTTTCTGCAATTTCTTGTAATTGAGCTTTTAGTTATAGTTCCAGCAACTTCTTTTTAATGAATTTCCAGCACCTTTTTTTAACTTTAGCCGCTTTTTTTCAATAAGTCTGATGCAGGCGGTGTTTTTAATACAAATGTAAAACTTCTATCTGCATATACAGTAATTTCTACTGGAATTACAAATCCCATTTTATCTTGTGTTTGAGCGTTGAATGATTTACAGAATTCTGCAATATTTACCCCGTGTTGTCCTAATGCAGGCCCTACTGGTGGTGCAGGATTTGCTTTCCCCGCTTCTAATTGTAATTTAATCTTTCCGATTACTTCTTTAGCCATTTTTCCTCCTCTGTGGTAATTGAATTTTTTTAAAAATCTCCCACTTTTTCTTTCAAATTAAAAATTTCGCTAATTGTTATTCTTTAATAATACTTCTCTTTAAAAATAATATTTTTTTCTGTTTTTAAATTTTTAAATTTTAATAATCTATTTTTTCTATTTCAGTATGCTCTACTTCCACAGGAGTCAAACGCCCCAGCACTTCAAGCATTACTTTTATTTTACCATGTTCATGGTCAATTTCTGAAATTTCTCCCTGTTGTCCATCAAATGAACCACCTTTAACAGTAACAACTTCACCAACTTTAAAATTAATATCAAGTCTTGGAGCTTTTTCCTCCCCGTCAATATCAATTCCAATTTTAGAAAGTAAATCTGTGGCTTCTTCATCAGACAACGGTATTGGATCACTTCCAACTCCGACAAATCCAGTAACTCCATTAGTATTTCTTATTACATACCAGGCATCACTGTCAACACGATATCCCAGTCCTAATTCATTTTCTTCCCTAACAGAAAGCATTTCTATCATTACGTAGCTTGGAAAAAGTTTTCTTGGAACTTTTACCATTTTTCCACGTTTTTCCTCCAGCACCTCTTCTTCAGGTACTAAAATTCTAAAAACCCTATCTGTCAAGTCAAGCGACTCTATTCTTTTTTCCAAGTCAGCAGCCACTTTTTTTTCGTAACCAGAATAAGTGTGAATTATATACCATTTTTTTTCGTATGCAACTTCATCTTCAACTTTTTCATTTGCTTCAGTCACTTTACGCGCCTCCTAAAATATTTCTTAGAATATCACTTATTTTTGCCAGCACAAAATTAAACGCTGTATCAAAAAGAAGTGTATATATAGCTATAAAAAGCTGTCATCAAGATCACGATTACAGTAACGTGATAAATTTCAATTTTATCCGGCCAATATATTTTTTTATATTCTTCACGTAAATTCCCAATAGCATCCTTTAAATTAAATTTGCTCATAATTATCTCCTAGAATCATCCAAGAATTTTAAAAAAACTAAATTCTCCTGCTTTTAATAAAGAAATTTAACCTAAAAAAATAAATAGTCCTTAAAAACCATATACAACTAAGTTTCTTTATTAAAAAAATTCTCATAAAAATAAAAATGGCAGGCCAGGCAGGAATCGAACCCGCAACTTTCGGTTTTGGAGACCGACGCTCTACCAATTGAACTACTGACCTATCTATTTTTATGAGATTATTTAACTTCTCTGTAAAGAGAATGTCTTTTAAGCACTGGATTGTATTTTCTCATTTCTAATCTTTCAGGATGAGTTTTTTTGTTTTTAGTTGTAACATAATGTCTCAACTTAGTTTCAGTGCACTCTAAAAATAACTTGTACTCTCATTGTTTCTATCCCTCCCAATAAAAATATTGGTATTACCAGAATAAACTAGCTTATTTATAATACCATACTCTATAGTTTTTTTGTCAACACCATTTTTCTTTGTTTTTTTTAAATTTTTTCCATTTTTTTGTAAATCTGCTAAACAACTGTGTAATTTCAAATGAAATTAATGTTTTAAAAATAACTCCAGCACCTTTAAAATACAAAATGTAATTCCACTGGCAATAACTGGTCCAGCCGCAATACCCTTAAAAAATACAACTCCCATTATTGTCCCGATTACAAGGGCAACTGTAATTTCAGGCTGCCCTGAAAGAAGTCCGACTCCTTTGGAAGAAAGGATTGAAACTGTAATTCCGCTTATAATTGCAACCCATCCAACTGGGGATTTAAAGGCGGAAAGCAGATGGGAAAAGCCAATTTCTCCAGTTGCAATAGGGATTAAAATCGCAATTGTAATTATCAGCACTCCCCAGTTTATCCCTTCTTTTCTAAATTGAGTCATTATTCCTTCAATATTGACTCCTTTTACTTTAAAATATTCAGTAATATTAAGCAGACATTTCAGAATCAGCACAAAAATTGTCGCAAAAAAACAATAGATTTATTATTAGTTATCGCTCCTACCAGTAAAATAATTCCTAAAAAAATAAAACTTTCCAAAAATTTCTCTCCTTTAAAATTCATATTCTCCATTCCAAGTAATAAATAATTTCACAAGTTCTTCTGCAACTTTTTTTATTTCTTTTTTTCAATATCTTCAAAAGTCCAGTCATTTTTTTATCATCTGGAATTAATTCCCTAACATATTTAATTTTAGATTTTTTTATAGCTTATCTTTTTCTTTTTCAAAAAAAGTTTTCTGTAGCTTTAATTGTCAATCTTCTTTCAAAAGGAATTTTTATTTCCTATATAATTTATATGCGTTTTTAACTTCTTTATTCTCCACGCTTTCTGTAAACCGGTCACTCCATTTTTTTGCGGTAATATATACTCAACTTCCCATTTTTTTCAGGCAACAGTTCATCTTGATTATTATAGACAACCATTTTTAAAAATCATACGCACAAGATTTTTTTATTAGGGCGTTTTTAACTCTTTCCTGCAATATCGTAATCGGAATATTTTTTTAAATGCGACTTTTTGGAGAAATATTGTCAATTATATCGACATTTAATTTGAGAATATCCGCTTTTACTGCTGAAACACTTGGTGTTACAAGATAATTGGCAGTCAATTCTAAAAACAGCTTTCTTAAAAATTTTAAAAAATACACTTCAAAATTTTCCTTCTCACCGTGTGACAAATAATACACAACTACTGGATATTTCCAAGATTCATTTGGATATGCCGACAAAGTATCCAAGATTTTAATAATATTCACATTTTTCAGTCCAAGGCTTGTCGTCAATAGATTCATGCCTGTTCATTACAACCCACAAATCCAGAATTTGATCCAGATGTTTTAGTAAATTTGACTTATACAACCTTGTAAATCCATTTTTAGAATAAAAACGTCTAAGTCCAAGCGTAGTCGTTGCAATATCCTTTTCCAATGCCCTCAAATAGAACATATAGTAATAGAACAGCTGTTTTACATTTTCTCTGGCGTAAGTTGCCCGTTCACTCAGGTTTTTTTCCATTGCTTAATGAACATTTTTCTTATATTCTTTTTTTATTCTGTTATACATTTTTGCCTTAAATATATCCGCTTCAGACAAAGGCAGACCCCTGTCATTCAAAGTAGAGAACACGCTTAGGGCATCATCCTGAGAATCTGTCTTTATTGGAAAAACTACTACTTTATTTAAAGTGTAATAAATAAATTCCAGCATTAGAGTCGGACTTAATTCACTAAGTTTGTCAAATAGTCTCTGGAATAAAATATAATTTTTAGAATAATTGTCTTTTCTCTTATGATCGGCAATTCCTGTTTCTAAAATATCCTGCAAAATTTTATTCCCTTCATTATCTATAACTCTTGATGTAATCAGCACGCTTTTATAATCAACTTCTCCAGTCAGCTTTTCCTGTTTCCAAAGCGCAGGCTGAATCTGTCTTATAAAATTTTCCTGTTCAATGGTTTTTTCCTCATAAGAAATCAATTTTGTATAAATGGCACGAAGAAGCAAAAATAAGGAAGTTATTCTCTGCTGTCCATCAATAATTTCCTGTTCCCCCTCTTCATTTTCATAAGAAACAATGCTTCCTAAAAAATATGTCCCTTCTACTTCACTATTTTTTTTCGACTCACTTTCTGTAAACTCCAAAAGATCATAAAATAATGTCTTAGTTTCATTTTCAGTCCAGGAATATGGTCTTTGATATTCGGGTATTAAAAACATCTGTTCTTTTCCGCTTTCCAGCAGCCGCTTTATACTTTGCTTATTAACTTGTATTGTTGCAACCATAAAACCTCCTATAATTTCTCTTTATTTTAATCATTTATAAAAGTTTATACAATTTACTTTTTACAATTTTTTTCGTTTCTTTTTCTCATATTTTTTTATCTATAATAATTCTAATATTCCAAAATATATTATACTCTAAAAATTTTTCAAGATTGCAATTTTTTTGACGGCATTTCAAAAATTATTTGTTTTCTATAAAATTATTAATATTTTTTTATTCTTTTTATTTATTTTTTTACTGTTATTCTATCCATTTTTTTAAAATACTTTTGATTAACAAAATAAAAAAATATTTAATTGTAAAAAAATTACAAAAAAACATTATATAATTAAAATAACATGTGTTGTATAACTAAATTTTCTTGTATCAAAATAACCAAATATAGGCGATTGCAGAAAGTAAAAAGCGGTAAAGATTGAATAACAGCAGTATTTATTATCACAAGGAGGCGAGATTCCTTATCAAGGAGTGGAGAATAACAAGAAAAATCAATCATAAAAAAATACTATGTTTATCAGATTTTTTTAAACTTTTACAAATGACTAAAAATAAATAATAAAGGAGGTTTTATGTTTGAAAAAAATTTCGGCTAAAAAAACTCTCAAAGGTTGTACAGTCGGTTATATCAAATCTTTTTTTGAGCAAATAGCAAAAAAAGATTACTTTGGTACTTTTTCTAAAAATAAATTTTTTTAAATATTGAAAACGTTGCTTTATTATATAAAAAAATAAAAAAATATTGTTATTAGCAAAAAGCGATGGATTTCTAAAGGCTTTGGATAAATACATTTCCAATTCAGGCATTGACTTATCCTTTTTGGAAAATGTCGATTTAAAAAAAGCTCGTTGAAAAAAATTTGAGAGGCTTTGTGCCAATGGATATAAAAAAATTTTTATTGAAAATGATATTAGAGATAAAAATAATTGAAAGAATAAAAAAATATTAGAGATTTTACAAAAAAACTATATTTATTTTTTTCTATATTCTTTTAAATTATACTTCAATAAGTTCAAACACAAAAAAATTTTGCAGAGCTCCTCCATACGATTTTTTTATTAAAAACAGCTACTAATAAAAAAATTAAAAAAACTGGAGGGAATCAAAGTGAATAAAAATGTCAGAAATAAAAAGAACAAAAATTCTGTAAATTTAAATGAAGAAAAAAATAAATGAAAAATAAAAAAATCGAATTAAAGGGAATTAAAATAGGAAAATATTTTATTGAAAAAAACCAATTGTTCAAGGTGGAATGGGAGTTGGAATCAGCTGGGACAGACTTGCTGGAAATGTAGCAAAAAATGGATGTCTTGGAACAATAAGCGCCATCTGCACTGGATATTACCAAAATATGAAATTTGTGAAAAAGGCTGTAAAAGGACGTCCTCTTGGAACAGAAAATGCCTACAATCGTGAAGCGCTTTTTGAAATATTTAAAAATGCAAGAAAAATTTGCGGAGACAGACCGCTTGCCTGCAACATTCTTCATGCGATAAATGATTATGCAAGAGTTGTAAATGATGCGCTTGAGGCTGGAGCAAATATTATTGTTACAGGAGCTGGACTTCCGCTGGAACTTCCAAAGCTTGTAAAAGATTATCCAGACGTGGAGATTGTTCCGATAGTTTCATCAGCCAGAGCATTGAAAATAATTTGTAAAAAATGGAAGGCTGCTGGAAAAATGCCAGGGGCAGTAATTGTAGAAGGTCCAAAAAGTGGAGGACACCAAGGTGCAAAATATGAAGAGCTATTCGCTCCTGAACATCAGCTGGAAGCAATCTTGCCTCCAATAAAGGAAGAACGTGATAAATGGGGAGATTTTCCTATTATTGCAGCAGGTGGAATATGGGACAATAATGATATAAAAAATATTATGGCTCTTGGAGCAGATGCCGTTCAAATGGGAACAAGATTTATCGGTACTTACGAATGTGATGCAAGCGATGTTTTAAAACAGGTATTGCTTGAGGCAAAGGAAGAAGACATTGTAATCGTAAGTTCTCCAGTTGGTTATCCTGGACGTGCAGTAAAAAAACAAATTTAATCAAAAACATTAGAACCTGGTGAGAAAAAAATTCAATGTATAAGCAACTGCGTATTTCCTTGTGAACGTGGAAAAGGAGCAAACAGAGTGGGATACTGTATTGCCGACAGTTTAGGAGATGCTTATCTAGGTAGACTTCAAAGCGGATTATTTTTCTCAGGAGCTAATGGATGGAGATTAAAAGGAGCTTGTGCATGTAAAAGATCTGATAGATGAACTTATGACAGGAAATAATTAAAATTTCAATAATCAGTTCAAGAACGAGGGGCAAAAACCCCTTGTTTTCTGATTATAGGCTAATCTAATTTTTTTACTGCCTTCAGAAAAGATTTTTGCCCGACTAAAATAAGACTGAACTAAAAAATTATAACTATTCTGCTTAAACTCAGTCAGCTCCCTAGGTCTTGAGTATAAAAAAATTAAAATTAACAAATAAAAAAATGGAGATAGAAATGCTTAGAAGAATAAGTTTTTAAACGAATAGCAAATATACTTTTCAGCAAAGATATTGATGAAAATGAAAAAGAAGCAAAAAAATATGAAAAAAAGAACGCCAGCCAATGAAACCTCTGACAAAGAATACTGAAATAAAGGAAATTAAGGATTCAAGCCTTTTTTTATACCTCTTTCACAGCATATAGGAAGCCCGTCAATTCCAATAGTAGAAATTGGAGACTACGTAAAAAAATATGAAAAAATCGGAGATGCTTCAGGAAGTATTTCAGCCAATATTCATTCACCAATTTCTGGAGATGTTGTCGACGTTGTCGATCATTTTCATCGCAAATGGAAAAAAAGATAAAAAAACAATTATTATTGCAAATGATTTTCAGAACAAGGAAGCGGATTTAACAAAAAGAGCTTCGTGACTTGAAATCAATAAAAAAAGATGAAATTTTTAAAATAATCAAGGAGGCAGGAATAGTTGGACTTGGAGGAGCGCAGTTCCCTACACATGTAAAATATGATATAAAATTCAGAAAAGTAGAAACTTTTATAATAAATGGCGCTGAATGTGAACCTTATTTAACTTCTGACTATTCTGTCATGAAAAAAACTTTCACAAAAGAGATTTTACGTGGCTTGAAAGGTTATACAGAAATTATTAAATCCAAAGGAAATTGTTATTGGAATTGAAGAAGAGAATAAAGAATTAATTGAAATATTTGAAAAAAAGTACAGGCTGAAGAAGAATTTAAAAATAAAAAAATAGAACTGCTTCCTGTAATTTATCCTCAAGGAAGTGAACTGCAATTAATAAACACAATTACTGGAAAAAAGGTTAAAAAAGGGGAACTGCCACTTGAAAAGGGAGTAATTGTAAGCAATGTAAGTACAGTCAAGGCTATTTATGATGCTTTTTTTGAAGGCAAGCCGTTAACCGAAAGAATTGTCACAATTTCTGGAGAAAAAGCTAAAAATATTGGAAACTACAGATTAAAATTTGGAACTCCAGTTTATCATATTGTGCGGGAATTAAAAATTACTAACGAAGACAAGGTAATTTTTGGCGGACCAATGATGGGAACAGAAATTTTTGATTCTAGAGTGCCGACAGTAAAGGGAACTTCTGGAATATTATTTTTAAACACGGAAGAAATTGAGCGTAAAAGCTGCATTTCTTGCGGATATTGTGTAGAAGCCTGCCCAATGAACCTAATGCCTTTTGAATTTGCAGATTACTATAAAAATGGAAAATATGAAAAAATGGCAACAGCTAATATTCAAAACTGTATTGAATGTGGGGCTTGTGAATTTGTATGCCCTTCAAGAGTTCCTTTGATGGAAAGCATAAAAAAACTGGAAAAATTAATCTTGTCGGAATTGGAGGTAAAAAAACAATGAAAAAAATAACGAAAAAAATCATTAATGGAAGAAATATTAGGCAGAAAAAAAGATAACAGTAAAAAAATGAACTTTTTAGACAATGATGACACGCTTTTTAAATTCTACAGTTCACAGTCTTCCAAAAAAACTGAAAAAAATCACAAAATAATTACTCTCAAAATTCTGAAACAAATAAAAAAATAATAATAAAGTAAAAAAATTTGAATAATACTGGAAAAACTTGAAAAAAAGTAAAAAATAAAAGAAAAAAAGAAATAAAAAAAGATAAGATTGATATAAAAAAATATTTTCTAAAAAAAGAAGTTCCAGAAAGTGATAAAGAAATTAAAAAGAAAAAATAATAAAAAGTTTTTTTAAAAAAAGAAAAATTAAAAAAACTATCTTTTACTCCATATATAAGAACTGAAATTGAAGTAAGAGACATTATGAAAGATGTAATTATATCATTATTTCCGGCTATCATCGCCTCAGCTTTAGTTTATGGAACAAGAGCCCTTCTTTTAATAGCGTTTTCCGTTTTATCCGCTGTTGTAACTGAAAAACTTTTTTCAAAATATTTCCTGAATGACAATAATTCTGTTCATGACTTGTCAGCAGTTATAACAGGTATCTTGCTGGCTATGACACTTGCACCGTTGACTCCATTGCCTATCGTTATTTTTGGAGCCTGCATGGCAGTCATTTTCGGAAAATTGATTTATGGAGGAATTGGAAAAAATATTTTTAATCCTGCTGTAATAGGTCGGGAATTTATGACTGTATTTTTTTCATCTGTAATGTCTTCTGGAACAATCTGGTTCAGTCAAGAATTATTGCAGTTATCTGGAATAAAATTTTTTACAGGATTTAATAATTCTATGTTTTCAAACTATCTAGACGGATTACTATTAACACCCTCAGGATCTGTTGGATCTTATTCGGCATTTGCCTTAATTTTAGGAGGATTATATCTGCTGCTAAAAAATCGTATTTCATGGCATATTCCAGTAAGCCTGTTTGTAACATTTTTTCTAGTTACAATATTTCTAAGAAGCAATGTTTCAACTGGCGGATTATTACTAACAGGAATCTTTATGGCAACAGATATGCCAACAAGCCCATCATCTACACCAGGAAAAATATACTACGGAATAATGTTAGGACTTGTAATTGGACTTTTATCAATGCTTGGAATAAAAAAATGAAATATTATCTTATGTTCTGTTAATATTAAATCCTTTTTGCACGAATTATAAACAAAGTTTTTCGACCTGCAGTATTTGGTTACGATGTAAAGGAAGAAATGTTAAAAAACTCTGGAAAAATGATTTTACTTACTCTTGGAATTTTTGCTTTTGCAATTATTTTTGCTGGAATCCATAAGATAGGAGCTATGCCGTATCTAGTATATCTTTATATTCTGATATCCACATTAAATTTAATTTCAAGCAAAAAATAAAAATAATTCATAAAAAAATCTAAAAAAATGCAATATAAACTCCAGTATTTACTTCTAAAAAAATATTGCAATCCTTTTAAATGAGCAATTTAGATTAACTGATATAAATATTGAAAAATTATTTAAAAAAATATCTTTTTAGCTAAAAGATTTTGATAAAAAAATAAAAAAATGGCTGCCTCATAAAATTAATTTATGAAATACAGCCTTTTTTTATGCTCCTATTTTTTTATCAATGTAACACTAACTTCAGAATCCTCCAAAAGCAGCACCATTAATAAAATTTACTCCATCAAAATGCAAAATATCTCCTGGAACTAAAATATGTTTTTTTCAGTTTCATTTAAAAAAATATTTCCATTTTTCCCTTCAAAACTGTAAAAAAATAATTTCTTCATTTTCATGATTATGTTTAGCAATTTTTTTCATCTTTTTTTCAAAACTTTTTTTACCAATTTAAAAATTTCCCTTTGTTAAATAGCAATCCAGCTTCATTTTTTTACATTCCCAAGCATTTTTATTCACCTTCTATTTTCTATTTATTTATTTTTTTCGTTTTTATACAAATCTTCTAATAATTCATCATTATTTTTATATTTTTTTATAAGTTCAATTAAATTTCTTGTTCCTTCAACTTCAGACATTTCACTTAATTCTCTTCGCAATTTCCATATTTTTTCCAAATTCTTCCTTGGAATTAAAAGCTCCTCACGTCTTGTTCCACTTTTTAACACATCAATCGCTGGAAATATTCTCAACTGCTCAAGTGTTCTGCTTAAAATGATTTCCATATTTCCTGTCCCTTTAAATTCCTCAAAAATCACTTCATCCATTCTGCTCCCAGTTTCAACAAGAGCCGTTGCAATAATTGTTAAACTTCCACCATTTTTTATATTTCTTGCAGCTCCTAAAAATCTCTTTGGATAATAAAGCGCATTTGGGTCAATTCCACCTGAAATTAACTTCCCGCTTGATGGAATAGTAATGTTATACGAACGTGCAAGCCTTGTCAAGCTGTCCATAAGAATTAAAATATCTTTTCCACGTTCCACTTGTCTTTTTGCCATCTGAAGCACATTTTCCGTAACTTCCGTATGAACTCTTGGATCTTCATCAAAAGTCGCCGAATAAACTTCCGCATCCTTCACATTTTCCTTAATATCCGTAACTTCCTCAGGCCGTTCATCAATTAGCAGTATCCAGACATCAATTTCTGGATTATATTTTATAACATCATTTGCAAGTGTTGAAAGAAGCACAGTTTTCCCAGCCTTTGGCGGAGCAACTATAAGCCCTCTCTGCCCTTTCCCAATAGGCGAAACAAGGTCTATAATTCTAGATGAAATTTCTCCACCTCCCAAATTTAACTTTTCATCTGGATAAGATGGCACTAAATCATCAAAATACGGACGTTCCAGCGATTTTTCAGGCAAATCCCCATTTACAAGCAAAACCTTCAAAATCCCATAATTTTTCTCTGTTCCAATCGGAATTCTTAATTCCCCAAATACAATATCTTCATTTCTTAAAAAAAATCTCTTTATTTGAGAAATCGACACATATACATCAGGTCCAATTGACGTATTTCTCAAAAATCCATAATTTCCATCACCTATTACATCCAGTTTCCCAAATCCATAGGTTTTCCCTCTTTCCTCACCTTTTTTTAATTAAAAATAGCATTTATAAGTTCAAGTTTTGACATTCCTGAAAAAAACCTTCAATTTTATATTCTTTTTGCCATTCTTTTTCAATTTAGTTACATTTTTCAGAAAGAATATCCTTTATCATTTTTTTCTTCATAATTTGAATTTTTCAAAAGGCAGTTTTTTTACTTGAATCTTCTTCATCATGTTTTTTTGCTTTTTTTCTTCAGCTAATTCTGTATTTTTCCAATGATTTATCTACCTCAGCTTTTCTTGGCCGTCCTCTTCTAGGTTTTAGCGTTTCTGCCTGCTCTTCCAGTAACTTTTCAGCCTCAATTTCCTTTTCTTTTTTTATCATCTATTCCTCCACCAGCTCTCCATATAATGTCCATGTTTTAGCATCATAAATTCTTGTATTTACAAATTTTCCCTTCAAATCCTTTCTATCGCTTTTAAATAAAACTATTTTATGCGTAGAACTTCTTCCAGTCAACATTTCAGGATTCTTTTTACTAGGTCCTTCAACTAAAACTTTTACAATTTTCCCTAAATATTTTTGACTTTCTTCCTTTGCCTTCATATTTTGCAGTCTCATAAGCTGCTGCAATCTTTCATTTTTAGTATGCTCATCGACCTGCCCTTCCATTGTAGCTGCAGGAGTCCCGCTTCTCTTGGAATACATAAACATAAATGCATTTTCAAATCCAACTTCATTTACAACATCCATCGTATCTTGAAAGTCTTCATCTGTTTCTCCTGGAAATCCTACAATAATATCAGTTGTAAGTCCAATATCAGGCACTTTTTCCTTAATTTTCCTAGCAAGCGCAATAAATTCCTCCTTTGTATATCCTCTGTTCATTGCATTCAAAATTTTTGTAGATCCTGATTGTAATGGCAGATGTAACATTCTAGCTATTTTAGGATTTCTTGCAATCGTATCGATTACTTCATCGCTAAAGTCCTTTGGATGTGGTGACACATATTTTATCCAGAAATCTCCTTCCACATTTGCACTTTGCTCCAAAAGTTCAGCAAAATTATCTTGCCCGTTTGCAAAATCACTTCCGTATGAATTTACATTTTGCCCCAAAAACAATATTTCCTTATATCCTTTTTTAGTATACTGCTCAACATCCCTCACAACTTCATTAAGTGGCACAGAACGCTCCATTCCACGCACATAAGGCACAATACAGAAAGTACAGTAATTATTGCATCCATAAGTTATCGAAATGGAAGCTACAATATCATCTCCAAAGTCCGCATCTACTCTAGTCGGTAATTCATCTTCATCCTCCACCATAACAATATGCGTTTCTTCCCCAGATTCAATTCTTTCCAGAAGATCAGGAATTCTCCCAATATTCTGATTTCCAAGCACCAAGTCAACATAAGGCGTCTTTTTAATAAACTCATCTCTCACTTCTTGAGCTAAACACCCCGTAACTCCAATAATCATTTTCCCGTCTTTTTCTTCCTTAATTCTCTTCAAATCTCCAAGTTTTCCATACACCTTAACAGCAGCGCCTTCTCTGACCGTACAAGTATTCAAAAACACCAAATCCGTATTTTCAATATCTTCAGTCATACTGTATCCCATTGTCTGCAACATCTGTTTCATTTTTGCACTTTCATTTACGTTCATCTGACAACCATAAGTTATTATTGTCGCTCTTTTTTCCACTTTTTCCCTCCAAATTTCAGTTCTTTTCTAGTTTTTATGATTTTTCTGAATAGCTTTTGAATTGCCGCAAATATGATATATCTTTCCGCTCAAACAGCTTTCCAATAACTATCCAAGCCAAAATCTACATTTTCAAGACTATTTTCTCTTGTCATAATGGTATCATTTTTATTTTAGAATTTCAAGAAATTTTTATTATTAGTTTCCCTTAATATCCCAAATAATAAAGAAGTTTACAAATTATTTTTAGTAAAAAAATGCTTTTTAAAATTTAATTTATACTAAATCCCATTTAAAAAAATAGAAATTATATTTTATTTATTTCCTGACAAGAGGTCTTGATCCCTTGCATAGTAGATATAACAAATTTATTATTTTATTGAGAAATAGCATTAGAAATAAAATTTCGACACATTTTCTAATAATTCACTATTTAATATTCTCTTTTTTTATATAATAATAAATAAAAAAACACTCTAAAAAGTGTAGAGTGCAATTCATTATGAAAAAAATTTAATTATATTATTGGTGCTCGAGGCCGGAGTCGAACCGGCACGATATAAAAATCGACGGATTTTTGAGTCCGTTGCGTCTACCAATTTCACCACTCGGGCTAATTTTCAAATTACTCAATTATTATAATATTTTTTTCAATTTTGTCAACTTATTTTTGAAAACTTTTTTTGATATTTTTTTACTAAATTTGAAATTTTTTTGATTTTATTTAATGCTAAACTCACTTAAATAACGAATACTATAAATCTTTTTAACAAATTAATCCTAATTTTTGTTTTAAAATGACTAAAATATAATTTTTACTTTTTAAATGTAAATAGCATAGCAAAAACTTATCTAAGATCAAATTCAAAAAAACTATAACTATTTTACTCAAATCCTAGATTTATATAATTTTTCATCAGTTCAATTATACAAACTATTTTTTTTTAATAGATCTGTTCGACAACTTAATTTTCTTTTCTTTAACAAGGAATCAAGACCCCTAGCTTCAGAATATTTGTTTTATTAAATTCTAAATAAACATAGTTTCCGAACAAGTCTAATATATAAAAAGAGACGGAATAATTTTTTTCCATCCCTTTTATATATGAATCTATTTAGTGAACTACTCACGACTAAAAGTCGAAAGCTTCATAAGATAACTGAAAAAGTAAGTTATCTTCTAAGAAGTTTGATTTTAAAATCCTTATTCTTTTTGGCTAGTCCACAATAGCCGCTACTAGATAAAACATTATGTCTACACTGCTACTTTTTATCTATATATTGTATTTTAAACCCAAATATATTACACTCAAAATTATTAATATTGCAAATTTTAAAGCAACATTTTCAATGTTGGTATTATTCATCTCATGGCTAAAGCCACGAGTGTTCTAACACACTTAATAAACTATTTAACTTCTAAACCAACGTTTAATCCTGCTCTTAATTCGTTGTATTCTCTTGTGTATTTATCAGTACTTGAGTAACGTCCGTCATCGTATACACCTTTAACAGTTTCTTTATTAACAACTCTGTATTTAACTTCAGGGTTTAATGTTAATGTTCCTACTGACAAATCAATTCCTGTTTTATATCCTAATCCAGTCCATACTGAGAAATTGTTTTTAAATCCGTGTCTAGCAGTTTGTTTTTCCCATTCATTTTCTGTATTAATTAATCCGTAGAATCCTGCTAATTCAGGTGTTTTATAAGTTGCTCCAGTTACATAGTCTAGATATACAGTAGATTTAGCATCTTTTCCAGTTTCAACTAATTTACCTTTTGCATCTCTTAAGTGGTTATTCAATGTAACATAATAGTTTAAGTTTCCTGCTCTATTATCGAAAACTTTACCATTAGTTGCTAAGTCAAAGTTACCTCCAACACCGCTTGTTTTACCATTTATAAAGTCGCTTCCTGACCATGCATTATCTCCGTCTTTTTCTCCTGATTGATCGAAGTATACAAATTGAGCTTTTCCATCAAAGTGATGACCGAAGAAATCAATTCCAAATCCTGGTCCTACATAAATTTCATTTGATGTTCCTCTGTGTCCTGCATATCTACCATTTCCATTAGTAGATTTGTATTTCCATCCTAAATCCCATTTAGCAGTCCAAGAACCTAATTTAACATCTTTGTATAATGCAATGTCATTTTCCCAAGTTTGAGATTTGTCATAAACTCCATTTGTTACTAATTTTTTGTTTTGGTAATCAAAATCATTTTTTACTCTATTTTGATCATTTTGGAATTCAAATCTTAATCCTAAATTTCCTTCATCTACTAAATTCAAATCTCCACCAAGAACATTTCTCCATTTAGTTTCTTCTTTGTTTTGTCCTTTGAATCCTGCGATTCCTAATCCATTTCCTGTATTTGTCTTTTTGTCTGTATAACTTTGTCTAAGTTCGCTAGAGAAATGAATTTCTTTTACTGTATCTTGATCAGCCATTGCTAAACTAGATACGCTTAAAACTAATGCTAATACTCTAATAATTTTTTTCATTGTTTTTTTCCTCCTAAAAAATAATTTAACAAATATATCTTAACAATTCACAGTTAATTTTATCATAATAATATGAATTTGTAAAGTTTTTTTAAAAAAATTATATATTCAATAATCAAGGGATAAGTTTAAATGCCATATTTATTGATGTTGAAGACATAAATATCATAAAAAAATATGAGAAAGTTGATTGAGATTTAGCAATATCTTTTCAATCTTTTTAAGAATAATTTGCTTTAAATACAGTAAAACTTAATATTTATGATGTTTTTGCAGCCATCCCTTATTAAATGGAATATATAAAAAAAGGCATTTTAATTAGTGAACTACTCACGACTAAAAGTCGAAAAGCTTCATAAGATAACTGAAAAAAAGTAAGTTATCTTCTAACGAAGTTTGATTTTAAAAATTCTTATTCTTTTTGGCTAGTCCACAATAGCCGCTACTAGATAAGACATTATGTCTACACTGCTACTTTTTTTATCTATATATTATATTTTAAACCCAAATATATTACACTCAAAAATTATTAATATTGCAAATTTTAAAAGCAACATTTTTCAATGTTGGTGTTATTCCTCTCATGGCTAAAAGCCACGAGTGTTCTAACACACTTAATAAATCTCATAATTAGTATAACTTATAATACCAAAAAAACAATAGCACTATAAACAAATCCAAAAAAATTTTTTTAATAATTTAATTAAGTGCTATCATTTATTATACTTTTTATTATAAATATCTTATTTTATTAAAAAAATTTCATCAAACAATATAAAAATACTTATTTCAACCTGTGAACTGCTCCCGCTTTTAGAAGTGGGAGCTTCTTGGGAAGTATCTGCTTTTGTTAGCCAAATATATTTACCAAGCTCTTCGGGCAGTCCCTGCCCTGATATGCGAGTATTATACCATATAATAATTATTATTTCAAGTTATGTTCTGCAATTCATCTCCCTCTTGTAGAAGAGGGAGACTTCTTGCTAGATATTGTTAAAAAAGTTTTACAGAAAACTATTTAGTAATAGTTGCAACTACTCCTGAAGCTACTGTTCTTCCACCTTCTCTAATCGCAAATCTTAATCCTTCTTCCATTGCAATTGGGTGAATTAATTCTACTGTCATTTCTATGTTATCTCCAGGCATTACCATTTCTACACCTTCTGGCAAGTTTACTTCTCCTGTAATGTCAGTTGTTCTGAAATAGAATTGTGGTTTGTATCCTGTAAAGAATGGAGTATGTCTTCCTCCTTCATCTTTTGTCAATACGTATACTTCTGATTTAAATCCTGTATGTGGAGTAATTGTTCCTGGTTTAGCAAGTACTTGTCCTCTTTCCACTTCTTCTTTCTTAGTTCCTCTTAACAATGCTCCTATATTATCTCCAGCTTGTCCTGAATCTAATAATTTTCTGAACATTTCTACTCCTGTTACTGTAGTTTTTGAAGTTGGTTTAATTCCTACGATTTCTACTTCTTCCCCAACTTTTACTACTCCTCTTTCTACTCTTCCTGTTACTACTGTTCCTCTTCCTGTAATTGTGAATACATCTTCAATTGGCATAAGGAATGGTTGGTCAATTGGTCTTTCTGGTGTTGGAATATATTCATCCACTGCATCCATCAATTCTACAATTGCATCTATCCATTTTTGTTCTCCATTTAATGCTCCTAATGATGATCCTTTGATTACTGGTACGTCATCTCCTGGGAATCCGTACTCGTTTAATAATTCTCTTACTTCCATTTCTACTAATTCTAATAATTCTTCATCGTCTACCATATCTACTTTATTCAAGTATACTACGATGTATGGTACTCCTACTTGTCTTGCAAGCAAGATGTGTTCTCTTGTTTGAGGCATTGGACCATCTGCTGCTGATACTACTAAGATAGCTCCATCCATTTGAGCTGCTCCTGTAATCATATTTTTTACATAGTCAGCATGTCCTGGACAGTCTACGTGAGCGTAGTGTCTTTTTTCTGTTTCATACTCAATGTGAGCTGTGTTAATTGTAATTCCTCTTTCTCTTTCTTCAGGAGCTTGGTCAATGTTTTCAAAATCAACTTTTTCAGCTAGCCCTTTTTCAGCTAATACTTTTGAAATTGCTGCTGTTGTTGTTGTTTTACCGTGGTCAACGTGACCGATTGTTCCTATGTTTACGTGTGGTTTACTTCTCTCGAATTTAGCTTTTTGCCATTTTTAATTTTTCCTCCATTTTATTTTATTTTTTTGTTTTTTTTAATTAATGTATTTTTTTATCATTTTAATTATAGCATATTTAAAAAAATAATTGCAACTATGAAAAAAATAGTTCCTTTTTCTTGAATTTTTTTATAAAAAAATTATATAATATACCTAATCTCTTTAATATTAAACTTAACTATTAGTAAAATTCAAAAAAAGTTAGTTTTAAAGTGATTTTTACTAAAAATCTAGAACCTAAGGGAGTACAACAATGAAAATACACTTTATATTACACGAAACATTTGAAGTTCCAGGAGCTTATCTTGCCTGGGCAGCGCTTTCTGGACATGATGTCACAATGACAAAAGTCTATCAAGATGAAAAGTTACCTGAAAATGTGGATTCATTTGATTTTTTAATAGTAATGGGAGGTCCTCAAAGTCCAATTGGAGATAATAGCGAGTTTCCTTATTTTGACCCAAAAGCTGAAATTGATTTGATTAAAAAGGCTATAAAAGCTGATAAATACATAGTTGGAGCATGTCTTGGAGCTCAGCTTCTAGGAGAAGCCTACGGTGGAACTACAGAAAAAAGTCCTTCTTGCGAAATTGGAAATTTTCCGATTGAATTAACTGAAGATGGACTAGAAGATAAAAATATTAAGCATTTTGGAAAACAAGCGATAACAGGACATTGGCACAGCGATATGCCAGGACTTCCTGATACAGCAAAAGTTTTAGCAAAAAGCAAAGGATGTCCACGACAAATTATAAAAATATAGCGAAAAAGCACTACGGTTTTTCAATGCCATCCTGAATTTACAAAAAAAGTGGCAGAATTATTAATCGATTCAGATAAAGATCTTGAAAAAGAAAAAGCCAAACTTTACCATTTGTCCAATCACCTCAAACAATCCGCAATAACGATTATAATGAGATGAATAATCTTCTTTATGAATTTTTTTGGATAATCTTACAAATAAATAA
>BNJU01004216.1_pt1 | contig 148137 bp, 149 predicted proteins | sample 8539281 | NCBI WGS metagenome assembly BNJU01 (sample SAMD00202456, study PRJDB9452) | human saliva metagenome | isolation source: human saliva | place: Japan | reverse complement strand
TCTTTACTATTTCATGGTTTAGCTTTTATTTTAGTTTTTGCCAACAAAAATATGCTTTCAAATCTACCAGTAAGAATATCATATATGAGATAATTTTATTTATAATTATTACTCTATTCGGGTTGTGGGTTTTGCAAAGAAACAGCATTATTTGACTAGCTTCTCCACCTAATAAAAATATCATCCAACAGAACAACTCGCTCTATTTATTGCCAAACTATTAGCTACTATTGTCTCCCTATTCTGGAACTATTGCTTATATAATAATTCGTTTTTCAAAAGTCTTTATGAGTCACATTACTATCGATGCCCGTGTTATAAACTCTGGCACCGGTGCCCGTCATTAGTTGCTAAATACTTGCAGCAAATCCAGTCCATACCAATACTTATAGCATCCTGAACATGACAAAGACAAAGACTATTGTGTCCAACCAACTCTAATTTAATATTTTAACAATTGATTTTTAAGAATTATTCGCTGGCTGAGCAAATCGGCTTCAAAGCTTTTCTAGATAACCTTAATCCCGATCTAGTGCATTTTGTGTGCCACAGCAGCCAATCTATATCGTGGTAAACATATCACTGATTCACGATATGACGCTGCTCAACACTTATAATTCCGACAAAATTGGTTTTGGCCACTAATAAGCAGTTAGTTGGTCGCTGGGTATTTGAAAATTGCCAAGACTAGCCAACATATCATCACCGTATCAAACACTGCCAAGCGCGAATTATCAGGAATTTTGTGGAATACCTGATAATAAAATTACAACTATTTACGAAGCCGCCGGATACATCAAGGTGGTTACAACCATACAAGATTCCATTTGCTCATTTATTACTTATATTGTTGGCCAACAGCCGATTACAAAATATTCGCCCGCTAGGTGACGCTCGCAAAATTACTACAAAAATATCCCGATCTTGGATTGATTTTGGTCGGCCGCATCAATACCGCCACTCAGCGTAATAAAATTATTTTGACTAAAGGCTATAAAAATATTCATTTTACAGGTTTTATCTCGGATGCGGAACGCGATTGGTTCAAAGACATTCGCTAATATGTTTTCCCATCGCTCCTAGAGGATTTGGTTACCACCGCTTGAAGCTATGTCATATGGTACACCAGTAGTTTCAAGTAACGCGTCCTGTATGCCAGAGATTCTCGGTGATGCTGCTCTATATTTCGACCCGCTCATTGCCTGATGATATGGTTGCCAAAATTAATATGGTTATTAATGATAAATCATACGTGTAACCTGTCCAAAAGGCAAACAACAAGTGGCTAAATATTCTTGGCGACGTATGGCTGAGCAAACTCACCAGAATATGCGTGTTATCAGAATAATTAACCTCATTAGTCTCTTTTAGCGAAATAACAATGCAATCCTTACCCCTCCACCTTCTGAATAGGTTAAAAATATCATCATAATCCGCTGCAAGCTGATGAACCGTATGTCGATCAGACATTAAGGTGAGCACGATAGGTCGTTTTGAACTACGGACTTTTTCAGTCAACCTTCGGCTTTACACGAGATGTTTTATCAGCACGCTGTTTTATAATCCAGCAATGTCAAGATAAACACATAATTTCGGCATTTTATTGCTCAAAATATTTGAAATCAACATTTTGAATAGGTCGTAAAAGTATCAGAATTACGCCCGATTAAAAGACTGTTTATGCCTACTTGACCCTATAGATATGATTGCATCATCATATACCTCTCTATTCGAGGGTTTACTTCAAAAAAGATACAATATCCTGGTAATTTTGTTGCTAAATCTAAAGATTCTTGTCTATTCATTTTGCCTCCTTTTTACCAACTTAACTACTCGAACTATTGGTTTTGTAGAGGATTTTTGACTTTTTAGAAGCTACTTTTTTTGGTTTTAAGATTTTAGGTTCTACAATTTCAGCAACTTGAGCTTTGAACCCTTTTCTTTAGAGTTGATTTATCTGCATCTTGCAATTCATCTTCATCTTTTTGGTAAAAATGTTGTGAACAACAGCCACTGCAGTAAATGTGCATGAATAAAGACAATAGCTCCTGGTAAATTCACCATAATTAAAGTAAGCATAATCGGCATAAATTTAACCATTTCTGCATAACAGCAGCGTTCATTTCAGATGAATCAGCTTCTTTACCTTCAGCAGCCTCAGCCATAATTTGGCGCAATCCTTTTTGGTTTTGTTTTGCGGCATAGTTTGCTTACTGGATATATTGCATAAGCTCAGCACCGATTGCCAATGCAAGAAGTAATGGGCTAATTGAACTTTCAATAGCCTGAACAGTTAAATCAACAAAACCAAAAAGCTTATTATTAAAATTATTTGGATTAGCAATTAGATTTGATACTGGTATATTTTTCAAAGAAAGATTGTAAATATATTTTCCAGATCTCTCCACATTTGTGGTGAAAATTTGGATACGGTAAAGACCAAAAATATAGGCAACTGGATTAAAGTTAAACCAATTGAACGGAATGGTCTTATATTATATTTTATAAACCTCCAGCATCATCATACCTTGCATCTGACGATTACCTTTAGCTCTTCTTTATACGATCAAGTTCGGGTTGAATTTTTCGCATAATTTTAACTTGATGCAGTTGCTTAGATATTAACGGCCACATAATAATGCGTATCAAAATCGTAAAAATAATCACCGCCACACCAAAATCGCCGCCTGGAACGATACTATAAAGAGCCATCAATAAATTAAAAATTGGCTGCGACAATCAAGTCAAAAGGTTCAAAAATCTCCGTATTACCTCAGTTTAATCAATTCTTAAAATATATTATATCAATTAGCTATATTTTACATCAATATACAATTCTTTAGCTGAGGAAATAACATTATCGCGTAGTAATGTAGAGGCATATCTAAAGAGCTTCACATGAGAAAATCAGAACAACTATCCTCATAACTTTTATCTTTTATCTGGCCTCAGGTATAAGCCTGCGAATAATCTCATAAATACGGCGACGAATTCTATTGCACGACCAGCCACCTCCTTTAGTACCTTTTTACTTACCACGACACTAATTCTTGAATGATTACGCCTAAAATGTTGTATATTTCATTGAGTATAAGCGACCACGTGCAGTATTACTGCCACTGCTTATAAACATGACATAAACTGCATGTCCCTTCAAATCGATATCTTTTGAGAATGCATTGCTATTCGTTATATCATGACGTAACGCTAAAATAACCTCGTTTGGTCGAGCGAGGGTATCTATACCATCAGCATCTTATATAGCTAATCGCACGTCCCTTAATTCGGCGACGCTTAAGAGACCTGCACGTCCACCCTTTTAGATACACGTGCGCGAAAGCCATGCGTGCGGCACGACCCAGCGTTTATGAGGTTGGTATGTTCGCTTTGAAACGCGTATCTGTTAAAGTTTATCACCTGCTACACCTTATATTGCAAACAGCACTTTGAGTAGATTGCGACTTCAGTCATATTAGTATCCAACGCTTATATTATAATGAAAGTGCGAAAACAGTTCCACGCTATGCCCGGCACACTTTACGCAAATCAATTACACGCTGACAGCTCAGGCCTGGCGGGCGCCCTGGGGCTTTTTCTGGCACGGTGATTTGATTTCTGGCGAATCGAGCGGGCGAGAAATTTCACTCACGCCAAAAGATTTGACGATTCAATCCGCTATGATGATAACCAGCCATATGCGGTTTCTCTCAGGTGATTTGATGGTCGCCTGCTCTGCTGCCAGGGTGTCAGCGGTGAGCATACCGTTCGCATCGACTTTTCTGGCGCTATCACCGACGCTATGCATGGGCTATATCCATGTTATTTTCACCACGATGGCGTGAAAAAGCAGCTGTTTGCCACCCAATTTGAGATCGCACCATGCCCGCGAAGTGTTCCGTATGTTGATGAGCCAGCCGCCAGGGCGACCTATGACGTAACGCTCGTGACTGCTCCAGGACTAACTGTCCTGGTAATATGCCCGTCACTGGAAGCATCTGAGAGAGACGGCGCGACTGACAACCACTTTTGCCACCACGCCGCGCGATGGGCAGCTACCTACTGCGCCTTTGTCGTCGGCGAACTCCACAGAAAAACCGCTCGTACCAAATCTGGCGTTGAAGTCAATATTTGGGCCACGCCAGCTCAAAGCGAGACACGCTGGATTTTGCGCTGGACATCGCCACGCACTCCATTGATTTTTATGATGAGTATTTTCGGCGTGCCGTATCCGCTGCCAAAAGTCCGACCATGTGGCGCTGCCTGATTTCTCGTCGGTGCCATGGAAAACTGGGACTCATCACCTACCGCGAAAGTTGCCTGCTGGCTGATCCCGAAAATTAACGCCAGAATCATCCAGCGCTTCATCGCCACCGTCATCGCTCACGAACTCAGCCACCAATGGTTTGGCAATTTGGTGACCATGCAGTGGTGGAATGACCTGTGGCTGAACGAAAGTTTCGCTAACATGATGGAATACGTGGCGGTCGACGCACTACACCCTGAGTGGCGGATGTGGGAGGATTTTTGCGACGAGCGAAGTCACTGCGGCGCTGCGGCGCGATAGCCTCGACGGCGTGCAGCCAGTGCAGGGCCGATGTTAATCACCAGACGAGATTAGCACGCTGTTTGATCCAGCAATCGTCTGCCATGAGGGCGGACGGCTACTAGTGATGGTGCGGCGGCTGATCGGCGAGGAGCGTTTCGGGCAGGACTGAAAGTCATATTTTGAAAAAATTCGCCTACCAAAAACACTGTTGGTAATGATTTATGGCGGGACTAGAAACAGCCAGCGGCCAGCCAGTTGTTGATTTGATGAATACCTGGATTTCTCAGCCAGGCTTTTGCCGATTGTGCAAGTCGAACAGGACAATTCGACTGAGCAATCACTGTCACGTTAAACCAAGAACGCTTCTTTCATTGGCGACCATCAGCCATCCGACGCCTTGTGGCCGATTCCATTGTTCACCAACCAACCACTTTGATGACGAAATTTTTAACTGAACGTGAGAAAACATTCACCATTGAAAAACCACTGCAGCTGAACTGCGAGACTGAACGGGCATTTCGTGACCACACACGATACGCGCTACTCGCGAGCAACTACTAGCCAACATTCATAAGCTCACCGACACTAGACAAAATCTGCCTACCCAAGACGCTGCATTATTAGCTCAGGGCTGGATGTGAAAATTCAGCTTCACTCCTGCCACTGGCGCTGTCGCTGAAACATGAAACCAACGAAAAGGTTTTCGACATGGCGGCTGGTGCACTGGCGGAGCTACGCAAATTTGTTGACGATGATGACGACGGCAAAGCCCGCTTGAAGCAAATTTCTGGCGATTTTGCTCGTGCTACCTTTGACGAATTGGGCTGGGACGAAGCACCCGTGAGTCTGACGACGACCGCGAACGGCGCGTCACCGCTCTGGGCTGATGATCTATAGCGAAGACCAGACAGTGCTAGTGGAAGCCAAGCGACGGTTTGATGATCAATCCTCGAAGAATTACCAACAGAAATCCGTTCGCTGATCATCAGCGCCAACGTACGACATTTTTGGAAACGCCAGAGATGATCGATAGCCTGTTCCAGACCTACCAGCAGACACCGTCAAACGACCTGCAAGCCGACATCACCTCTGGGACTTACCGCTCACTAAAAAGCCCCGAAACTGCGCGGACAATCGCCGCAAATCATCAAGCGCCCTGACATCATTCGTCCACAAGATGCCAGCTGTTGGTTTGTCTATCTCATCCGCACCCACGAAAAGCCGCCAGCTCACGTGGGATTGGCTGAAGGACAGTGGTCGTGGGTCGAAACAACTTTTGCTGGCGATAAAAGCTACGACGATTTCATCCGCTACGCTGCCATCGGGCTGACAACGAGCGACGAACTGGCTGACTTCCGCCGCTTCTTTGAGCCGATGCTGAATATCCCAGCCCTGACTAGGACGATTGAGCTAGGGCATCACGCGAAATCGCAGCCCGGGTCTGAGCTGATTGAACGAGATAAGGCGGGCGTGCTCGCTGCTTTGCAAACAACGCTGTGATATATTACGCCACATGTTTGACAAAAATATCTTGACATTTTATGTCATTAGTTATATAATGATAATAGCTTCTGCTAGTGCTTATATATGAAGGGTACAAAATTGCTTTTCAGCCTCAGCAGAAGACCCATTTCTTCTTTCACAGCACAAGAGGAGGTGATGGGAGAGGCGATTTTTCTGTCTCCGTGGAGGCAGAAAAATACGGATACACAACAGATGTCCCCTCAGAGACTCGGAGACATTTTTCTCTAATATGTTGGACGGAGGGGTTCTTGCACTGCTACTCATACATGCCACTGACGGCAGTGTCGTGGTAGTTCGAACGACCGACATCATGTGGTGAATTTGTCCGCTGATGATCCCGGCGCCAACAGAGGCGCGCTCAGATTAAAAATATCTGTACAAAAATCGCGGAGAGTCCGCGTCCCCACATCGCCACGGTGTGGGGTTATTCTTCTAATTCAACACCATAGCTTCTTTGACTACTGACGAGTCGCCCTCAACAGCTACTGCCAGTAACCGCATGTCACATCCTTCATATTGCGGAGACTGTAGTCACTAAAGCAGCTCTGCTGCAAAGCGCATTTGTCGCTGTGGTCGTAGTCACCTCCCTGGTCCACTACAAAGTCATCATTCTTGCGGTATTGACTTCGTAAACCATAGCGTCGTCTGCATGCTGGCAAATGCTCAATCTCTGCAGTACCGCGTTCGCAGTCGCCAGCAGAGTTAAATTAATAAAGTCGATGGAATAAGGCGGCTGTGATTTGTAGCCTTACATATAAAAATTCCACCGTGGTCTGTCTCTTTCCACCAGATTAACAGAGGTGACTTCTTTTTGTGGAAAGTAATATATTTCATTCTTCATACATCGTTCCACCTGCTGTGACTCAGATATTCTGCTTATGGTGAGAAAGTAGAGTTATAAAAGGAGCGCGCAAGTAAGTGATTGGGTGTGGTCTTGTGGTTTTTATTTTAATGTGGAGGTTTATTAGGTCGATGGTACACTGGAAAGAAAGCATTTTAGGAGAAATTCTGACTAGAGTGTGAGCCACACGGTACCTTTACAGGAAGCTGAGTCAAGCCTGCTGAACTAATAGACATAATGAATCTAATGTAGAATTGCTGCTCGATAGTCAGTTTGCAGTTCGATTGTCAACTCGGGTTTCACGTTATGACGGGCTGATTCGTCAAAGCTAGACGGTATTACAGCTCAAAAGTAACATATATGAAGTCAAAGAAGCGGTACTGTTATAAATAGAGAATTACTCGTCACCATCGATATCAGAACTGATGTTCAGCGGTGACTGCGCCTATCAAATATTCTATCAAGATCAAATCAAGATAGAAAAATTGGTTTTAAATCGCATTATACATTTGATAATTTTATAGTTGGATCCGGTAACGATCAACCTACGCGACCTGCCAAGCTGTCATCCTCATCTCGTGCTACGGTATTAATCCTCTATTTTTATGCTGGAGCGTTAGGCCCATGGGTAAAACTCACATGTTAATGCAAGCTACTGGTAGCCAAATTATCAAAATAACCCTAAGCCCAGGCACTGTACACAACCACAGAAAATTTTATAAAGAGATTTCCTTGATCACATACGATTTCCCAAGCAAAGCAGGGATTTTGCCTGGCTATATCGTAATGTTACGATGTTTTGATTGATTGATGACGTGCGTACCGTTTGCATAGCTGGCAAGCGAAAGAAAGGCCGAGAGGAATTTTTCCATACATTCAATGAACTACATCAAAATAATGAGCACATTACTATCGGCTCAAGATAAAGCGCCTAAAAACATCCCAACCCTTACGGATCGACTAAGAGTAGAATTTGAATAGGGTATGACAGGTGATATTCATGCGATTTTGAAAAACACCGTTTGCGCAACCGGCCAGAAGCAAGCTGAGTCTGAAGAAATGGCGTGCAGACCGCCCGCCAAGGCAAGCTGGATATCTCCGCTTCCAGCTCTCAGACACGTCTTCCGCGGACGAAGGATCACTCAATCAAATGCCACTAGCCGAAAATGCGTGAATAGAACCTGATCTTCAAGTTGCTGAAGGGTTCGATTGGTACGTATCGACGAGCTCGACCGCCACGCCATATTGCAAGCAGTAGGTATGATAGAAACTGCCCGTTATTTCACACTGCAAACTACAACGTGTGCATTTGGTCTAAAGAGAGATAAACATGTTGCCTACCCCGTCAGATTGCTATGTATTTGCTGCGTGGCGACACACTGTTAAAGTTTTCCTAGAAATAGCCGCTGAACTCGGCGGGAAAGATCGCCACCGCGATTCATGCTATACGATAAGAATTGGGCAGGCGACAAAGCTTGATTTTACCGTCAGAGAACAAGTTAACGCGAGATAAAGGAGAAGCTCTATGTAATATTGTTCACAAATGCTGTACGTATTTACTTTGCGACTGCGAAAAATAGATGAGTATACAATCTGTGAGATTATACTAAGTATGACTTACTCAATACTATACCAAATGTATTGTTGAAAACAGTGGACAAACAACTAGTTTCTACTAGCTCATTTTCACCAAAACCATCAAGTGTTCCCCACAACGAAATATAGCAAAAGTTTAATCTGTTGGTGATAGATTATTCACCTTTCACAGCACCTACTATCAGATCACTAGAAATTAATTTAAAGAGAATCTTCTAATAATGGAATGTATCAGTTTTACAAGAATTTTGCAAAGCTTTGAATAAATGCGAAGCCGAATAGCTACAGGTCGGACTCAATTGCCTATCTTAAATAGCCTATGCTCCTTAGAACGGATGGAAACTCGATTGTTGGTGCAGCTATGAATATGGAAAGTTGCAACAATGCACTATATAGGTACAAGATTGATCAAGCCAGGATCAGTACAGTGCCTGCCCGATTAATTACTGAGGTTTTGTGAGTAGTCTCCCAAAGGATTGGCTTAAAGGTGAGGCGAACATTTTGATTGACGAAAGCTGGTAAATACAGTTCGGTTATTAACGGTATTGCGGCCGATAGTAGTTTACCACAATTGCCCTCCATTGACGAGAATCAGCTATTCAATATAGAAATTGCTCATGCAGTTTCAAAGCAAGCGGTTAATCAAACTATTATTGCAGCATAGTGATGCAGCCCGTCCAATTTTAACAGGCGTTTAGTGGTATTCATTTAGAGAGGCAACTTGTGTTGCAGAGTGCTGATGGCTATCGTCTTGCTGAGAGATGTCTGGTGTCAACTGAAGAGTGAAGTTGACGGCACAGTGTCAGCAAACTCTCTTTGCAAGAAGCCTTGCGGTAATAAATGATAACACTATGCCAAGTTACGATATTGTTTGATGAATCTCAAGTTCGTTTTGGAAATTGATGATGCGAAATCACTAGTGATTAATTGATGGTAATTTCCGCCTTATCCTTAACTTATTTCCTGACATCACAGCGAACCAATGTTATCATTAAAAAGATGATTTTATGCGAATTACAAAGATTGCTGGATTATTTTCAGCGTGATTCTGGTGGCTAGGTGTTACCAATTACCGCCGATGGTGAGGTGAACTCTCTTGCACTCCGGTTTGCATCAGGGCTTGGTAAATCGCATCACGAAGCGACAGCCAAAATCGAAAGGCGGCGGAACTAATATTACTCTTAATTCGCGCTATATAGAAGTGAAGCTTCAGTGTAGATTGAGTGGAGATACGGTTAAGTTCAGTTTAGTGAGGAAATTAGGCGCCGACCTGTATTTGAATCAAATGATGCCAGTATAAGCATATAGCAATGCCTCTTAAAGGATAAATGGATATAACACATTTGGGGAGTTCGTAATTTACGTGCATAGAGCTTGAAAGACAGTGACGGCTACAGGGGCGATGTGCGGTGAGTGTGGTAGAGTGGCAGCGGTAGGCGCCTGCTTGAGCACTTTGCGCATTGACCCGTTTACGTGGAACTTCATTTTAGAGGTAGTGATAATGATGTTTTGCGGCATGATAGATTGGTGGCGGAATTCAGCGTGAGGTACAACTAATGGGGATCGATCAATAGCCTGATGATAACTCTGGTGAAATTCTCCTCGTAAGAAAATCTTAATGATGAGCGTGCAGAAGTTTCAGCGTAACCATCTAATATCGTGGTTTTGTTGGGCGGATGACTTGCGTGTTTTACACGGTTCCCCTGCTCGTCGCCGAATTTATAAGATACATTTCGTATGCGCGATGATCCGCACTACGGTACGATTATACGAAAATATGAACGTGCCATAAGCGGCGTAATGCGCTGCTAAAACAAAGAAACGCTTCGCGTAGTAATATGTTCGCAGATAATGCCAAAAGCTGTAGCTGTCACCATGGCTCCAGAGGTGGTAGCCAGCGCGCCGTGATTATATCTAAAATTAACAATCAGAATTCGCGATACCTTACCAAAGTAGTGGCAGGTAATAATGATACAGCAGCAGATCTACGTATTATTCACATGCACTTTAATTGATAATATTCAACAAAAACTCGCTAACATGCTTTGCGCCTCATTTTGAGCGTGATTAAAATTCTGGGATTTACATCAGTTGGTCCCACATCGTCCACGATGTTATGTTTGAAGTTTAATGGTCAGATTGCTGCTAGAGTTGCTTCTCGTGGTGAAGTTCGTTCAATTATTTTAGCGTTGAAATTTATTGAAAGTAGATATTACAGGAAACCACTGGACTAGTCCTGTAATTTTACTTGATGATGTCTTTTGCTGAACTTTCGGTGAAAACCCGCGAAAGCTGGCGAAATGTACCGTGATAATCAAATGTTTATTACTAGCACGAATCGCCATCTGGAATTGACACTAGTTCTATTATTCATCTAAGTTGATTTTACGCAGGATTCTTTTGGTACGTTTGGATATTTTGGTGCTTTTGATAAAACTGGGCTTAGAGTAAAATAAAACTCGCCATTTCCATTTTTTCTTTTTGGCTAATATATACAAAGAAATATCAGCGTTGATCGGACGTTTGATCTCTAAAATTTAAAGTTGCACCCATAATATTTCACCTTGATTATAAACAGCGATTGTAGATTGAATATAAATCATTAATATTTGGATATTGATTATAGATCGCGTTTTCAATATCGGAACGTTCACTATCTAATATTGACATAAGCTTTTCTTTATTATATGAAAAGTTTACATTTACATCATTAGTTTTGTGATTGATTTCTATAAATTGGTACTTTATCAATCCCTTCACCACTAGTAGATATGCGATAATTGCCGTGTTTTAATTTTAAAAGTTTTATTATTATTAATCTCTGTTTCAGGTGTATTATTCCCGCGTATTATTTGCTTTCACCTTCTTTTCAAGTCAATTTAAAAGTTACTTTTGAATAAAATTAACCTCTTGCCAAATCAATCCAACTAACGAAACTCCAATTAAGCCTAATAATATTATCCACAATTTTAGTTAGATTGTTCATAACTTCCCTCCTTTTATATCAAGAGGATTTTTAAATCCTCTCAAATTCGATATTATAATCAGATTGGCTCGAATCCTTGTTTTTCGTAGATGATCTATTGCAAACATGCGGTAGCGCGGTGAAGTTCCTTTGATTGTTAGATAGATATCTCAGTTTGTTTTACTGGACGGTAGCTGATCGTAAAAATAAGGATCTTTTTATGGGTAATATTTTGTTATTGGCCAGCGTTCGTTAGAATTTTTGCCATATTCTACTGATTCTTGGTAAGCGGCCTGTTCTAATTCTTTATATAGCCGTGAGTTTTTACTATACCATGCGTCATCAGACTCAGGAGATAAACAATATATTGATCGAGATACATTCCAATCGTATGCGTAAATGAATTTTCGTATGTAGTAAAACCTGGATTGGATGCTTAATTTTATCGATCACCTGGCGTGACAAATATCTCACCTTTATGGGTGATAATTGGCTGGCTATCTATTTGTGTTTCGGCCTGCGGCACTATATTTATAGACTACTTTAGATTTGCCTTGGTGTTGGTTTAACTCTGTAATCCATCTTATTGATAAAGCAATGATTATTAAAATTAAGATAGTTACTAAGATTATGAAAACTCTTTTTATATTTGTAAATAGTAACGAACTTCTTCATAATTCTCCTTATACGATACCATCTAAATTTAGGATCGGTAGGTTGCTGGGATGTATCTGCCATTGGTGCACATACGTCCCGCGGTATGCCGAGGCTATTTTTGAGATTCAAAACCTTCAACTTCGTAACATATATAAAAGTATGTGTCTCATTAATTGCTACATCGCCTGGCTGTAATTGTTCTGGGCTTATTTCATTACCACTACAAACTTTGCCAATTTTCCTTTCATCCATTTTTCCTTGAGTGAGTGTATTTCCAGCTCCACCCGCTAAGTTTTGCCGCCATAATTAAATTCTTTTATCAAAACCACTATTTAATATTAGTAGGTAACAAACACTGTACGCAATCTATACCTGGATATCTTTGACTTCCAGTGTAAAATTCCTTCGGACTGAGCCTTTTTCACAGCTTCTTTATGATTTCTTCGCAGGCCTCTTTGTCTAAACCTTTGAATTTATCCCAAAGCATATTGTTTTGCGTTTCTGTAATTGCCATAGATTTGCTATCATCTTTACATTCTTCAGAGTTATTTTTATTAGAGCTGCCCTAGTTTAATTTTACTAACTACTAAATCAACTAGTTTTTACTACCTTTTGAAGTTGGATGAATACCGTCATTGCTAATCAAATCAGAATTGTGTAGCTGACGACCTTCTCCGCTTGTTGGGTTTATAGTTTGGGTCAACTTCTTTTGCCCAAAATTACGCTATAACCAGAACTTGAATTATTATGAAATTAGATTTGTTTACATCGCCTCACAATTTTGTGATGGCGTGGTCCAGATGATGTGATTGCTATCAACAATATATCTTACCATTTGTACCAGAATCTTTAATGGTTAATAGCATCTCTAGTACTGAATCTCCACTACGTGTGTGAGATGTTATTAGTTCCGTGAGCTACAATAATTGTATTAGCCTCTTTAATATAATCATATCGGCTTTGATTGAATCAATTCCACTACTATGAGTACAGTTGATCCAGCGCTATCTAAATACTACCTACGGATGCGTAATTTTAATATCCTTTGCGCCTGCTTCTTTAGCTTTTGATTGATATTCTGATTCAGCACCTTCAGTAACAGAATCCTACGATGTAACTTTGCCGATGCCTCGATTTGCTGAACTATCTGGACTTCCTCCTGGTTGACTTAGTTCCTGGCTAGCACTAGCTTCATAAAACTGGAGCATACTTTGTATTTATCGTAAATCTTTTTGCATCGCCACCTCGGTTTGATGGCTAAGCTGCCTCTGAATCGGCGGGCCTTCATATCCATTGTAGAAATATAACTGCGGCGAACTGGGTCGTCGTTGAGCGTAATTTATTTAAAGTTGATAAATATTGACCTTCAAGCTCCTCATATAAAGCCAAGTTGTCCACTAAAGTCTGTGATTGGCACGCTAGTGATTTCATGTGTTCTACTAATGGCTGTTGCCCTAGCCGTAAATGTCCATTGGGCAATTCAAAACTACTCCATTTTTCTGGTGATAATTATCATCAACTGTTTTGACCGCCTTCACGAATATTTGGTTTCAAGCCCGATTCTCTGCTGAATTTCCAATGATGCCAGATGCTTGAGCTGAGATTGAGACCTTTTGCATGAAAAATTTGGGACTTTCTGCTCGTTATCGTCGCCTGCTAGTTGGAACTGACGATGTTATAGAGTCTATGCAATTAGTTCCGTCGTAGAACAGAATATTATTATTCATAAAAACCGCCTATTGACGCCTCTGCGGGATTAGTTATAAGCTGTGGAACAGGCAATTTACTAACAGAATTAAACTAAAAAGTCGTTTTCGTGATCCACCCTCTGCTACCGGGCTTTTACTATGTTGCTGGATCAATAGCGCCTCCGCTAAAGTTTCGATGGCCGCCTTAGATTTCAAAATGTGATGAGGCCCAGAACTTTGCCCGTTATTTCCTATTTGCCAATCTCTTGTCCACTTTAACGGGTCGCCCTGCTTGCTATAACTCCATCATTAAACATATGACCATAGACTGTATCGTATCTTTTACCGTTAATTTCTCGTTTGAATTACGATCCAGTTGCCAAAACCATCAACTGGTCCAGCTGCTATAACCCTACCATCTCGAGCGGCAAAAATTGGTTTTATTTAGGGCTGATCCTGGCTGAGCAATGTCAATGCCGTATGTGGGGCGCCGCCGCAGAATACCAAAATGGGCTGAATTATCACAGCATCATTAGTAGATGGCCAAGCCCAGCCATCGTACTTACTTCACCTTTTTCGCCAGAATCAAAATTTGAATTTCCTGTTTTCTCAATACCTGGAACTTCGCCATCTAAAGTTTCGTTCCAGTTTTAGAGACTGTGTATTTTGCATATGTAATCGTGTTTTCTGGGACTACGCAAGAATAACCGTTGTCTGGACTTTCTTCAGGATCTTCATGTCCAAGGTTCTTGATTAATACAATTATCTAAAAACTTTTTATAATTCCATTTTGACGATTATCTTTAACCTCACCAGTTTCAGATTCTGGATCAATCTCAGTCATTTGCAGCTCATCCATTCTGCAATTTCTATAGGGTCTGCCTCATCGCTTCTTTAGGTAGCCCAAATAAAATGCTACAACTGCTATCTACCGCGACATTCATTTCTTTATAAGTTTCATCGTTACATTGTTTATAACGCTCAATTCTTATCTGTGAGAGAATATTGCATTAGCTTTTGGTTTATCAATTTATAGCTTGAGAAAATAATGTTGGGTGGCAATTAATTTAGTTCCATCGGTTTTAATAGTATTATGAATTGGTAGAATGATCGACCCTAATTTGCCCATAAATGAAAATTTATCTAAGACATTTAAATGATTGACTGATGCAATTAGCCTTTCATCTTCTTCATGTAACTTGATCTTTGCGATTTTGTGTTTTGATATTCAACCATTTTCTGGTGTCATTGGAATCATACCTTGGGCTCGTGCCACTCCATTAAACATTCAGATGCTCCCAGGGCTGCATTAACAGCGTCGACTCCTTCTAATTCTGGACCAACTACGCGTCCGGCAATTATATATCACTAATGCACGCAACCAAAATAAGGCATTTACCAATAGAACACATGCGAAGCCGCAATACTAACTGCTGTACCTATACCAAAAGTACCAATTCAACTAAAACACCTACCACCAGGGATCCTCCTCTAACATGGTTCTGTACTATTCCTGCAGCGTTTAGTCAGTTCTTTTGGACTATCTGATCAAGCACTTTGGCGTTGCTAGATTAACTGATCAGGTCCCCAGTTAAATCCCCCTCCGACCATAAATCTTTTGGCTCTTTACTCTTTTTGGGTATATCCTGAAAAGCGGACTGCTTGTAAAAGCTGCATCTAAACCTGCTTTTTATAATTTGGATTATCATGCATTGGTAGCTTTTGACAGCTGGGGAGTCTCTTTATTTACTTTTCATCAACTACTTTTCTCTTTCTCGGTTGCTGAAATTTTTCGGCTAATATAATCGATCTGTTCTGGTGTAGATTCTCCAGCTTGCATTACGCTATATGTATTTTGCAAAAACCATGAAAATAGCGAATAAGAGCAGCCTTTCAGGCTCCTTAGCCGCAGATACTACTATCAAATGGTGATGCATACTGAACAGGCGGTATCAATTGCACCAGTAATCTCTAATCCTTTTTGCTGATTTTTAGATTACACTACTTGAACTGGGGAACTTTTTATTTTTGTTTTCGGTTTCTTTTACGAGCTTTGGCTTCTTCTGGTGTGTGAACCTTGCCATCTTCATCAACTAAAATTACCTGTTTCTTTACCATTTTTATCCTTTTCTGGTCTAATATTCTTACCCCAAATTCACTTTGCTACCAGTAGCTTTTTCGTACTTTTCGTCAAATTCTTTGGTATTTTTGCAGTTATTTTTACGTGCATAGTTTGTTTCATTTATCAAAAATTTCATTGCGACCTTATTTTTAAGAGTCAAAAATTTGGGACTTAGCGCATTATTATAATGTGCCCTAAATTGAGATTTTTCTAAACATACTTTCAAGTTCTGCGGCACTGTTTATTTAATAACTTCTTTTTATCCAGTGGGGTTTGTCAGGTCATGTCGGTAATTTTACCTCTGTCACCAATCCTTTCATCCATATCAAAATTAACGTCAAACCCTGTAGCTTAAATACAGCTTTTGTTTTTCGCATTTACAGTTTTAAAACGCCAAGCAATTTTAACAATCCCGCAATTTCCAGCGGTAGTCTTTTTAATTTGCTCGCATTAATTGGCGATGAGTTTTATTCATTCCTGCTACTGAGCTATTTAAATCACCAGTCATGTTTCGATCATTTTGCGAAGGCCAATGTAGCGCCATCAAACTGTAAAATCCCAATCCGCCAGTTAACAAAACTAAAGCGGCTGCTATGGGACCTTTTGTACCTGATTTAAATTTTTGAAATATTCTTTTATTTTATTTCCAACTGGTCCAGTGCTTGAATTTTGAGTATTAGTATTATGTGTGTTTGCTGCGGCTTCTTCCAGCGCGTTGAATAGCTTCTGTATTCGTAGAATTTGCAGGATTATTTTGTGTGATGAATTAGACCCTATGTAATCATTTTTGAGTACGGGTTAAATCTAATCTTCCTGACCTCGCATATTTCCTTATTATAACATGAAAAATATACTTAAAACAAATATTGAAAATACTTTTACAGAAAATAGCTAGCGATTTGATACACAATCTATTTTGCAGGAGGCGCAACGGTGAAGCTTCTAAAATAACTGAGCTTGGTATATTCGGATGATCTATCTGATACTACAATTTCAGGATTGGCTACAACTTTCCATTCATTTAAATCTTTATAGTATGGCAAAACAAATCTGTCGTGATTTAGAACTGTATTTCCTCTATAATCTAGTTTAACAACCCATGAGTGCCATCATCTACGATCCTTTTAAATTATCACTAGATATACTATAAAACCTCATCATTTCTGTAATTGGTTATTAGCAGTAATTGTTTCTTCAGATTCTACTCTCTTAATTGATGCTAAGTAATGATCTGTTCGTGAGATATAAAGACGATGTTTTAACCTTACTATTATTTAAATAAACTATAGAATTATATTCTTTGATTTCCATCACTTGGGAAACTTTGGCTATATAATTTTTATGCAGTAATGATGATTGTGTGCTGGTGATAGATCAGTAATCTTTTCACAGACTACCCATAGTGCTAACGAGGTTATTTTGGTATAAAGGAAACAGTAGCCCCATCTACTTTATTAAAGATGAAGGTTACCTCACTATTGGTATACTTTGGGTTTGATTTCTTGTAATGAAAAGAATATAATAGCGCTAATTGTTAATAAAATTATAATGATTATGGATATTATGATTTTTCATTATTCAGCCTCGCTTTTATAATCCATAAATTTAATCTTATATTTTAATGCCACTTCTGGATCAATATTCGCAGAAACTCAGATGCCTTAAATCTATAGTATGGTGATTTACTGTGGTTGCAATGTAGTTTTCTCACCTTTAACATTGATATCCATGAAATTCGATATATAAGCGTCTTTTTGGTATTAATAGATTTAATATCGGTGTAGTAATTTTACTTTTTGCTCTTCATATTCTTTAACTTGAGCCTGGCTGATTAGCTCTGCCTAATTTATTATAAGAATCAAAAATCATGAAAATTGATATACACAATAGAATGGATAGTATTGGTAATTTTGCTTGAAATATTGATCTAAAATCCATAATTAGCCTTAATCGCGTAGTTCGCGGTAACGTGCAGTTTTTAGTTATGTTGATGTTGGTTTTTCCACGATTCAATCCCATTATCTTACTTTATAGTAGTGTTCTATCGCTTGAAATACGGTTTATATCAATGTTTCTTCTATCTCTACTGTCTGGCCGCCAAACGAACTTCAAATGAGAATCTCCCACCAGACTTACTGAGACTGGCTGTATTTATAGCTGCTTCATTATATTTGTTGCTAATTTAGTTTTGTCGTATTCAGTTGGTGCTGTTACTAAAAACTTCCATATTTCATTTGGCTGTTATGCCATTGTCTTTCAGATATCTGGACTAATGAACAATTATACAGTAGCCTGTTTTTGTGATAGTTATCTTTTGTTTCTGAAAAATTTTGTTCTTGTTTTGAATCTGGGTCAATGTGTTGCTGACTAGTTCTTTCTGCTTGCTGTGATATAGCTAGCGCTATATATAGCACAAGTTATCCCTAAAACTGCTAGTGTAACGTTTATAATAATTTGTTTGTTCATAATATTTTTCTCAACTCCTTTATTATTCAGATGACCAGATTCATAGTACCTGGCGGAGGTACATTATATGGGGTATTTTCTGGCGCTGTCCAGCTGCAGACCTGGCGCAGGGTTAGCTATAATTACCTTTCCATCATCTGTGACACCGCGCCCAACAATTTAAGTGTCGCCGCCAGTAAATGGACTTGGACCCGCTCCGAAAGTAACACCATTTTTACCAGCTCGGAGTTCACTCTAGCTTTCTCAGTCTACACCCTAGATCGTTGGATTTCACTACCATATTTTGTGCAATAGGGTGAATACAGACCAAACTAGTCCTGCAGAACTCACCCGCCCACTCCCATTAAAGTAAGTTGCTGTTTCTACTGGGGTTCTTCTTATCCTTTTTGGTGGCAATAATCATCGCAAGTGAAGTTGGTCCGCATCCAGCTAGTGCTATTGGTAATCCTGATGACATCCATTGTGCGTCGTTTTGGCTATATGTACAAAGTCTCCTGGAAAGCTTCTTTGTCTTTATCCTCTAAGTACCATCAAGCTGCATTTTGCGTGTTCCACAGGACCCAGGCCACCTCCATCTCCATATTTTTCGAGAGACCTGATTTGCCATTGGCGTACGAATCTGTATCTCATGCGACTACCTGCTTTTAAAAGTTTCGTATTTTTCTAGTCATACTTTTATTGCTGCATCTATCAGTGGCATTTTTAGCTCTTCACCAACATGTGGGTGAGTCGGTGCACTACCGCCATATTTTGCATCTCCCTCTATGCCAATCTCCCAGCCTATAAAATAGATCTGAAAATTCAATATCTTGCCATGGTTTTGCCCATTCTGTTTGCTGCTTCCATAAAATTATTCTTACGATTAAAAAGCCACTGCGCAATACCAACAGCTCCGATGGAATTAATTACTTCAGGTTGAAGATTTTCGGTACCACCACCAGATTCTTGCATTAAATTTCCCTACTGCTGCGGCTTGTTCTGCGGTGAGTCGCTGTGTATAAAATAATTAATGCCTTTTTCTGCGCCAGTTTCCCCTGTAATATCAACACTAGTGCTTGCTGGTGCGTTTCCTTCATCATAAGCAAAGCTCGACTTCTTTACCTGTTTAGGAATCTTCCTTATCATTTACTGGGGCACTGATAACGGTATCTACTAATTTTTCGTAACCCTTCAGTGTTAAGTGGACGCCGTCACCTCAACATATTCACTATCTTTAATTAAACCAATATCATCATTTACAGTTGCATCAACTGCTTTTGCCCAGGAAATCACGCTGTAGCCAGCATTTGTATTGCCGTGGATTGCTTTATTTATATTGCGAACATAATCATTACCTGGTGAAGATTTATCGGTAACTGCTACATCTACAATATATTTTAGCTTTTGTTCATGATTTTACTGCATTGAAGCGTCTTTAATGGCATCATCACCACTTCGTGTATGGGATAAATTATTAGTTCCATGAGCGATAACAACCGTATTGGCATCTTTTATATATTCACTGTCAGCTTTTATAGAATCAATACCACTTCGCCTTGTACCAGTTGTTCCTGGGGAATCAAGATTTCCGCCTTGACGAAAAACTTACACGAACATCACTAGCTCAGCTGATTTCATTTTCTCCTCATAAACACTGTGCGGCTCCTTCAGTAAGTGAATCACCAACCTATAAACCCTTCCAAGTTCGCGGCGTTGGGGCGAACTTTCACTTGATGCTCGACCACCAGAGTCGCCCGAGTGCCGTGGCCTCCATCGTTTGATTTTTACTTGCCTTTGCTAGAATATTAATGGTTTTTAAAAACTTATCTTTATAATTAGTAAGAGCTAGACTTTCATCGACATATTTTTAAATATTCGTCAAGATTGCCTGTCTTGATTTGTTCGTCAGTACGTTTGTCGTAAATAGTGCTGGAAAATCACTTGCGTTTTCTAATTGATTTTCTGGTTCAGTATAATCAACGCTCAAGCTTTTCACGCTACTCCACATGTGAGGCGTTGATTCTATCATTGCAGGTATTTTTAGTTGTGAATCAGTAGCTGAACGCTGAATGAATTATTAGCTTGATCCACAAACGCGCTAATTCCGCAACACCTAGATTAGATTCCACCAAAGCATGTGCGACCACTAGAAATGGTGAAATATTAGCTTTTTTAGATGACTACATTATATACTTTCCTGTATCTAGTAAGATACTATCTGGTGTGTTGGATTCTATATAATCATCTATAGCTGGCCATTGCATCTTCGTCCAATGTTTTTAGAAATTCAAGATCAACACCTTCACGTACATCGTAATTTTTCTGGTGATGGATCTCCTCCATGAAAGTATCGTAATAAAGTATTCCATTGTTAGAAAAATCTAGTTGAAGCCTCTTATTATTTTCTTGAGCTGCCACACACTTGATGTGAGCGGTGATATAACTGAAGATATCCCAATCACGAAAGTTAGGGAGAAAATATTTTTGCTGATTTTATTATCGATCTATTCATTTATTACCTTATTTAGTGGGACCACATGCACCTACATCTACACCCATGTTCTTTTAATTTTTGGATATGGATCCATAGGCGAGCCATTACTGTGCGTAGGCTCCATCTAGGGCATCTTTTGGATAAATCTCAAAATGTAGATGAGGTCCAGTTACGTAGCCAGTTGCTCCAACTGTTGCTATTACGGCGCCTCTTTCAACTGTCTCGCCTTCTCTAACCTTTAATTCCATTGCGTGCCCAAATCTAAACATATAGCCTTCGCCACCTTCCTGTCTAGCAACTACTGAGTTTCCATGCACCGTCACCTTTATCTGAGGCGGAAATTATCTTCATTTTGAGTTGGTGCTAAAATTGGGTACCTGCTGGTGGTGATATGTCTAGTCCAGCGTGTAAAGTCCCCATCTTTGTCCAAATCCAGATAGACATGGTCCTGTAGTTGGTCTAGCCCAATCGCCAGATCCGCCATCTCCCTATTTCATGGTTAGCTGGGCTTTTAGCTTCCTTATCATCCATATCATCGTAAATACTATTATCCATAGTGTAGAGCTGAAAGCATTGCTAGCATTTTCTTTTATTTGTACCAGCAGCTTCGTTTGGCTTGCTGCAGTTATAACCTCGACCCATGCCAGTCATCCAGCATCTCATTCTTTCCTCTGAATGTGAGCCATCTTTTGTATTTAACTGTAGAGAATCCTGGGAAATATTTACCTGAGCCTGGGAGTAGCCTGGATCTTTTTATCTGAGTTGGCAGACTCACATCGTCCGCAGCACCTTTTGTTGCCCTGTCTTCACTTCCAGCCAGGATCTAGTTCACCTAATGGCATGGTGCGAGTTACACAGAATTTATTGAAATTCTTAGAATCTTACCATGAGTTGCTATATATAGTGCCTTCTTCATCTATAAAATCATTATTTACCATATAATCTGTCACTGTGTTTGGATCTGATAGTTAAAGGCGGTTTTATCCATATGCACACAAGGCACACAGAAAGGATCTCCAGAAAAAGCTGTCTGTTAAAGTTGGATCTTTACACTTGGCTTCCCTTTCATCAAATTCTGGTATTGCCTGAATGATCCACTTAGTGCGCTTAGTGGTTGGTGTGGCTGCTACTCTTTTGTGCCCCCAAGTGGAATTAGAGCTAAAGTATTCGTGAAGCTAACTGGGTGAATTTCGCGCGCGCCCATGCCTCGTATACCCTGCATTGATGTGATAATTGACCCTAGGGAAAGAATATTGATTTGATCCATCAAATGGGTATTACGAGCTTCATGGCGAAGCGATGCTATATATTCAGAATATTCTGATGAACATTTTAGCTAAATAATTTTTATAGCCAGTCTTGATCTGTTGCTACTAAGCCGTTGGTTTGTGCGGTATTTTTGCATCAGAAAGCCCGCCCCCGATGCTGTGGCGTTACTCAGCATCAAAAGCTTCTGGTTTCTTCATCAAGATTCATTCCAACCACCCAATCGACTACCCATTTTAAGACTTTTTGCATAAGGCTATTCCATAATTTCATCCATGATTAAATTAGCTGCGCCAACAATAGCAGTACATAAACCAACCGATAAAGCATATCCACGCAATCGCGCCAACTCCAGCAAAGCTGCGCCCCGCCGCCGCAGGAGTTTGCCTAGGGTTGTGCTACATTGCCGTATCTCTCCGATACGCGCCAGCCTTATCTATCGCTTCAGCAAAGTTCTGAGCATAATCATTCTGCCAGTATCTGTTGGAGTGCTTAAGCTTGATCAGTGACTTTTTGACAGCACATTTTCTAGTGGACCCTTTCACCAGAATCACTACTGAATGGCCCGCCTCCGACTGTGTTTTTCGATTTTTGACACAACTCATTTATTTGCCCAACTAAGCCGCCGCCTACGACATATTTTTCGGCATGATCACTAAGGTTTCTAATATCGCCGTGTAGTAACATACGCATTCCTTCTGAATCACGTAAATGTAGTATTATAAAGCGATTTATTTTTGCCATCACTATCTGTTTTATTCAAACTCATTGTAATTTAATCTATCGCTAATATATTGATTAGATTCTGGTGTTGCGTCCCCGCTATTGCTTTATCAAATTCCGTAAAGAATATCATGGCAAACCGCACGAGATTAGCAATTTGCACCATTTTAGCGGCTGATGTTATGCTTTTCGCCCATCGTAAGCGTTGCATAAAATCCCAAGTGGACCTAGATGTTTTAGCTCTTGTTTAATTTTGTCTGTATGTTTTTATCTTTTGGTTTGTTTTTCTTTATTCTCTTGCCTTTTTCTATCTCCATTTGCTGGTTCACCTTCTGGTTTCATACCTTTTCTAAATGATGCATCCATACTGTCTTTTCCAGTAAGTTTTGAAATCTTACTGGTTTTAAAAGCGTTTAGAGAGTACATTTTTAAATTTATTACTAAGAAGGTGATTTTGCTCCATCAAATCCACGATTAAAAATTGCGCGTAAACCTGGCTTTCTAGAAGGCATTTCTAAATTCGCTACAGTTGGTTATCTGTTCATGCCCTTATCATCTGTTATAGTCATGGATTTTTATATGGTATCTTCCGCTTTTATCATGTTTTTCGGCGTCAATTTCTATGCCAGCTTTTCGAGTCGCTTTTTCATACGTTCGCTGATAGTTGCACTGCGGCATTTATGTGATTTGGGTTTTTGCAAGCCTCATTAACTTCTGCTAATGAACGGTTATTGCGTGGAATCTGCCTTTCTATAATTCGGCTAAATCGCATATTTCGGGCAGGACCTGCCATATCGCGGACATTAGTGATATTTGATTTTACAGACGCCCACCAATAAGCTGGTATAGTAAAAGTGAAAAACTAAAATTCCGTGTGAGTTAAAATTGCGATAATTAGACCAATAGGCCCTTTTTATTGAGTAAATTTTTGCTTGTAATAAGTTTGCTTTTCCTGTTACGCCACTGAAATGCCTTACCTTTTGGATTAAATTTGTAACCACCTCTGGATTGACCGATTCCAGGATGTTTTATACCAGATGATTCTTCGAGATTTTTAGCATCATTAATATTTGATAATTCATCTTCAGGATTGTTTATATTATCCGAATTATCGCTAGCCGCTTCCTCTTCAGCGTTTTTAATCTATTGCTTTTGGCATCACCTTGAAACACGGATTGCCATCCGACCAATAATTATCAGCTGGATTAAGGTTCTCCCTGTCTTTGGTGTCATTAGATGCCATGAAATTACTCATAAGCTGACTAGATTTATCTTGTTTAAGTTGTTCTACTGGAGTTGTGCTTACGAGTTGGGTTTCCGTTCGACTAGCAATAACTAGATGTGTACATGGTTTTGCCCAGCAAAAGAATAAACCTGCCCTACGGAAAACTTGATAATCGCTTTTTCTCTTCTTCATGTGGTTTAAAAACATTACTCAATACGTCAACTGCACTAGACGATTGTTTTAGCAGTAACTGCATTGATGGAGTTAGCCACGATTGCGCGCCCATTTTACTTCCATAAAGTCTTCAACTATCCTGAGTAATTGTAGTAATACCTAAATAATATTTACGAGCTCGTTTTGCTAAACTGAATAAAAAGTTGGCGGAATCTTCATATTTCATAAGCTGCCATGCCTCATCAACAATAAGCATACGTTTACGCTTGCGACTTCGTGTAATATTCAAATATGGCTCAGAACTATATACATAGCCACGGGTCTTAATTCATCCTCGAGGTGACGTATATTAAACACAACCATGCTGTTATTTATATCAATATTGCTTTGCTGGCTAAAAATACCCGCAAATGTTCCTGTAGTATATTTACGCAAAACGCTGAGCAAGTGCTGGTCCAGTGCCGCCATATGTAGAAGCGTATCGTAAAGATCTGTCATTGTTGGTGGAATTGAGTGATGAGTGAGCGGGTCACTAGTAATACCAAGACGAGCATAAGTGTCAGTAGGGCTTGGTCTAGATCAGCCTCTTCTTCTGGAGATAAGGTAACATTAACATTTTGTGCAGTTGCTCCACCTAACATTAACCTTAATAGACCATCCGCAAAGGTAACTAAGTTTGCGCGTGAGCATCATCAGCATCTTCTGTATCGACGACTTTTTGGTAAGTCAAAAGGATTAACGCGTACATCTGAACTTAAACTTAGGCGTATGTAACTTCCGCCAACGGCATCACTGGAGTTTTTGATATTCATTTTCTGGGTCGATGATAAGTACATCAGCTCCAGTCATCATGAGATCGAATAGCTTCTAGCTTAACAGTGAAAGATTTACCAGCTCCAGATTTAGCAAATACAACCATATTTGCATTTTTCTGACTAAACCTATCAAATATAACAAGACCATTGTTATGCATGTTGATTCCGTATAAATTCCTTTTTCTTGCGTTAGATCTGCGCTGTAAATGGAAAAGATGTTGATATTGCGCCAGTATTCATATTGCGACGAATTTGGAGCTGATCCATCATATGAGGAACCGTACTAGTTTAAACCTTGTTCCTGTTGGCTACTTGCAACCTTACTAAATACCAATTGTTGCCCAAAGAGAGTTTCTATTTTATTTTGGACAAAAGTTAATTCATCCATACTATCAGCATATAAGGTAATATATAAACCATATCGGAAGAACTTTTGGCGTCCAATTTGAAGCTCATCGCGTAACTCTTCAGCGTCAGCTAAAAGCGGCTTCTAGTCCTGGATCGCGAGTTTTTCCTTTTTCATGATTAATTGTCATGCTTGCTTCAAAGCTGGGTAACTTTTTGCGCAAATTCTGCATAACGACTTGAGTGTCAACTGGGTATATAAACTACTAATATCCAGCACTTCGTCCATATTAATAACATTACTTAACCATCAGTATAAATTTCCCTAGGGTAGCCGTACACATAGAGGGTTCGCCCATATTTTGTACCGAGCCTAAAGTGATCAACCTGAAACTCGAGGACTACTTGGTGCAATTAGATCTCGTAAAGTGTTAACACCTTTTAAAAACAGAGCTTCGACTTCGGCGCTTCTTTTTGCACGTTGCTGTGCTGCAATATCTAGAGCATCTTTTCTTTGCCATTACATTACTCCTCCATTTTTGCTGATGTGGTGATTCACCCTCTGCCTTGCGTACATATGAAAAGGTGTTTTTGTCTAAAATTACTAAGCGGCTCGCGAATAGCTGTATCTGGATTGTAGTAATTGTAATATAATTCGCCGAGCTCCTTACTATTTAGTTGTCGGCAATGTACTCCCATCTGGAATAAACCGTTAGTTACTGAATCAACGCGGTTTTTAATCTCATCTTTAGCTTTTTGGTAAGTTATTTTATCAATTCTGGTGATTGTTGTTCCGCCACCGCCAAACATTTTTGCAAAAAGCCCTTACCAGCATCTTTTAATATTACTCAAATCTCCCACTACAGAATAAGGATAACTACATAAAAGCTTTTATCCATAATATTTGCTTCTGCATACAATATCGATAAATTCTATATAGTCATCCATTAAAACACTCAGAAGCATATTATCTTGAGATTTTTCGAATAGTAATTAGCCTATCAAGATAAGGTCCGATATCAATTTTTGTGATCTAATTAAGATTTGTATTGGATGAGTCAAAGAATTGATAAAACTTTTGATAGCTAAATTCCAACAACTTCGCGCTCACTTGAGCTCATTAAATCGAAAGTTTATGGACTTACAAACGATTACCGCTCTAAAACTGCCGTCAGCCATAATTAACATAGTATCGCGAATTTCAGAGTGAGACTGTTTTGCGTCGTGTTTTTGGAGGCGTGGCTGCTGTGGTTGTGCTTTTTGTTGTTGAGCTGGATTTTGCTGAGGACCTGGCCTACCTGGACTTGGCTGAGGAGATTGTTGTGGCGGATAAGGTCGTCCACCTGGTCCAGCTTGAGGGTAGGGTGTATACTGATGTCCACCCTGTTGGTATGGCTGACCTTGATTTGGGACGCCGTTAACTGGGTAGCCCTGCTGGCCATTTTGTGGATATAGCTGTTGTGGTTGCATCTATACGTCCCCTAATAATTAATGTAATGAAATATTGACTTCATCTTCAGGTAATCCCTGTTTATGTCATGAATTCGCGCGCGGCTGGGCGACGTCTGCCACCGTTAAACCCTCGCTATTGTTTGCTAGCTCAATTACAGCGAGGTGAGGCGGTATATTACTAGCGCTTTGTTGGTTTTACTGGTTTGTTGATTAAAGCTACCTGGTGTTGAAATTTGATTCATTGGGCTTGGTGGAACTGGTGTCAGTTTATGTTAGCGGCTGAATGGCTGGATTTGGCTGCTGAATATTCTACTGAGTTGGTAGTTGGCTTCTTGCTGTAATATGGTATTGATTGGAGATTGAGTATTATTAAATTGTTGTGATACAGGTGCATTGTATTGCTGTTGGATTTGTTGGTTATATAGCTTGAATTTTTGCGTATTTGATTGCTCAAGTAATTTACCAAATCTTTGGGATTCAGTTTGTGAATCGTCAAACATGTCTGGTGTTCCGCCTGGATTCTGATTGAAATCAATACCTTGGTTAGAGCACCACCCTGCTCCCCGAACAGACCAACCTCGTGAATCAATTATATCAGTTAAGTAGCTTAATCTGGCTGCGGCTTCATGTTGGTTGATATCTTTCACTCGCTCTGGTTCAACTTGTCTCAGAGCGGTAATCTCTACCAGTGATTCAATTCCATCTGGTGCCCATATACGCTTTCTTGGTTTTATAAAATAAAAGAAAAAATTGCCGCTAAATAGGTTTCCATAGGCTGGTCTTTTTAAAGAGGCAAAAGCTAAGGCGCCAAAAATATAATAAATGGCATCGGTATAATAATTAAACCAATAAAGATTTGTGCTAAAATCAAGCTATACCGATTGATGCAGCTGGCAATTATAAGAGTATACAAATTGGCGAAAACTAAACGGACCGACGAGCTTGTCGTCGGCCTCAACATCTTAATGGAACTTTATAAGTCGCCATTACATTAGATATTATAAACTAAAAAGCTTAAGTTTTAACAACTTTTGATTATTATTTAGATCTTCTACCGAATCCTGGTCTATATCCAAATTTTGCAAATATATCTTTTGCGCTGGTCATCTGGGTACTTGCTTGAAGATTTTTGAAGGTTTTTGGGATTGTGTGGAGGAATTTGAAGCCTTGTTACTCTGCTACTGCCGCCATTATCATCATTTTGAGGATCATGAACTATAGCTTTTAATTTGAGCGCCTCTTTTATTTTGTGCTGAATTTTTGTTGTATTATCCTGGCTGCTGTGCATAATATATCTGTCAAACATCGTCGACAGTATTTGGGTCAAATTTGGTACTGGTAACGACAGGAAAACTCCACGATGTTCCTGATTGTGAAAGATCCATTTTGGCTAGATCCAGCTGATTGTGAGGATGCTGTTGATGTTATAGTTACCGATGAAGAATTTGCCGAGTTTGATGTATTGGTTATTGAGGCTTGGAGTTGGTGCTTGTGCTGATGGTTGTGTCTCTATGCAGCTGGTTGAGTATTTTGCTGTTGCGTAGTACTGAGTATTGTTCTTAGGTTGTGGTTTTTGGTTGGGCTTTTTGGTTTTGGAATTGATACAGATTGATTCTGCTGAAGTGTTTGTGGTGCTGATTTTGGCTAGATTGGGCGTTAGAAGCTAACCTTACTACTGTGTTTGATTGCGGCTTGCAGCAGCTTTCGCTTGACTTACAGCTTTTTGATAGTGGGAATATCTGCCATCCGATGAAGGCGCTTTTCTTTGCAAACGCAGATACATACTCAGAGTTGACTAATTTGACTTTTAGCTCCTCATCTTCCACGGCGATCAGGGCACTTTCTCGTAGCTTATCCCTACCATCGTCGGTAGCATTAGATATGGTATACTGTAATACCTCTGGCTCCATTTTGAGTGATATCTTGCGGCGAAACTTCGTCATTTTTCCATCGATCTTTGCATTTCTTTATTAATATTTAGCCCAGCTGATCCGCTTTCTGGAGGTTCTAAAACTGATGCGGCAGCTTCTTGAAAGTAAGCCAGGCATTGCTCTGATAAAACAGATGAAACACCTTGTGCAATAGTATGAAGAAAATTTTGCATGTATGTAAATTAAAACTTGCATATAAGCTATCGCGCCATCTGGTTCCGATACTTCGCCACGCTTAACTAATTCATTTAAAAAGCCAACTCGTTCTGTTTTCGCTGAATATGAATTAACTTTCGTCATATTTCTCGAGCTCTGATGACGTTTTTGCACTCAACAACAACTGATGAGATTTAACCAATTGTGCGTCTAAATTACTCATTTGTGAGAGTACTTGTGCTTTTTATAACATCTTGAGTGTTTCTATCAGCCCCCTTCCGTACAAGGCTTTCATATAGTTAGGATTATTAATAAGATTATCTAGATGATATCTGGCAGAAACTCACATTTAACATTTTATTAACAGTTTTTGTAGCTTCTAATTGATTTTGACGATAAATTGATCCGCCTGCAATAGAGTTAGAAATACCTCTAGATAATCGCTTTGTAACCTTTTGTGTCTTGGCGTCTGGATTATTAACTTTGCGATATTTGTTGAGTTTTATTAGCGGCAGCTGGGTGCGTTGACGATCAACGAATCCCATGGCGACTTCCGACTTTACTATTAAGATATCTTGAACTTTTGATGCTCATGCCATTTAATCTACTCAGACTACTTAGCATAAAGGGCAAAATTAATGAGTGGTATGTGCCTGGACTCCAATTGCCATTAAACTCATTAACGCTATCTTTACCGCTTAGCATAATAACATGTGAGCTAAAGACGATGCTCAAAACTACCGATACAACAGGATAAACTAGCAACATTCCTACAAAATATTTCACTTCCCCCAGTGTTGTGATGTACCGCGCATGAGTTGGAACATTAATGCTGCAGGCATAAGCACTACTAATATAACCAAGAATGCTTGCGAGCCACTAATATAATTAAGGTAATACCAAGGGGCTATGGCGCTGGCTATAATTGTTGGTAGTAAACTACTAATAATCCGCAAAAGCTCACTCAGAGATAACCCGCCAATTCCAATTGCAGTACCTCACCAATCGCTGATGTTAGAGTGCCAGCTAAAATTCCAAGTAACTTCTTCAAAGGTACTATTATCTTCAACTCTTACGGCGCGAGTTTCGATTAAATCACGTAGCCCAGCTCCGCTAAATTTGATGCATCAATTGATAAAGCTGCTATGGCAATGATATATTTGCAGCTATCGAAATTATAACTAAACGGGGTAACATTTTTGTACAGTATAAGATTTTAAACCCCTACCCGTAGTATAGAGATAGGGCTATTGTTGAAAAGTACCACAAAACCTACATTTGTCTATTTCTAAATACAGACCAAAACTTTTTCAATTTGCTATAAGTGTCACTTCTTGTCAGCGTCTCGAACTGAAGAAGGCTGAAGAGTTTTAAATAATGTATCAGATAATTTTCCTAAAAATCCCAAAAACTGGACAAAGCTATCCATCCAAAACCAGCTACCACACACACAAGTGGTCGTTCCTTTTTGTCTTCCTCCTCTTTTCTCTTAGCTTCAAGGTTTTTAGCTAATCTTTGGTTCCAAGTTTCGCCACCTATTTGGCAGTGAATATATTTTTGATTTGTTGTACCTAAACTTGCCGATCTGATTTCATAAACAGGCATACCCTTTTTCTTTCATTCTTTTTTCGTTAGGGTTTTTATCTATGTACGATCCTTCTGGAGTAGGTTGGTCGGCTGAACGCTTAATATTGCTGTATAATCGCGGCACGCCACTGCCCTCCATAGCCTGTACCAGATGGCGCATCACTAACCTTGCCGCCCCACTCTATACATTCCGCTCTAGTAGAAGGCTCTTTTTGGTTGCTTCTGGGCGTGAGCGAAAAGGTATTTGCTACACATATTATTAATGCAATACTAGCGACCTATTGCAAGAAAGATTTTTAGTGTACATAAATTGGCCTATGTACCCTTTTATTAATTGTATTTTTAGAGTTCCATGGGTTATTAGATGAATTGTTAGAACTAGATCCAGTTGAGCCTGCCATGTACCGCCGCTAGCGGTGACTGGGTGTTTTGAACATTACTTGCAGCTGCCGCTGCCTCCTGCTGGAGGGTGGTTTGTTGCTCGATGCGACAGCTGGGCTGGCGGCAGCTACTGTATTACCTGTATAAACCCGTTTCTAAAATCTGACCACATAGGTGCAGTTTTGCCTATTTGAACAGAAAGCTGCGGATTGTACTGGTGTGTCAGCTAGCCTGAGACATAGTTTGAGATAAGCCTTGATCCTTTTGTGCTAGATCTTTTAAGAGCCCAAAGCTCACCGGGCCCTGCTTTTAGTAGCTTGCTCTGAGACCATTTCATTGCGCTTTCTTTATACATATCAGTTAGCTTAATGTCCTTGCCAGCGTTGGTTGGTGCCTGCTTCAATCTGTGCTTTCTGTCCCTGCCCCAATTAAACTACCGTGGTCACGCGGGCAATTTCACGGCGAACAGTAGACGAGACCACTCTCATTAACTAAATTATCAAGCACTTCCATAGTACCAAGTGACTTATCTTTTTGTGGGAGAACGCGCGCCATAGCTGCTTTCTCTAGGTCGCCTTGCCCACCAGCTTTTAATCTGTCTCTTAAAGTATCTGGATTAATTGCGCTATAATTTGTTCTAAACCATTGATTGCTGCTTGCTCCTGTTTATCTACGGCAGCAGCAGCGTTAGCTAGAATAGCTTCCATTGCGGATTTCCACCAGACATGGCTCGTAAGTAAGTAGGGATCATTTAGCAATCTATTATTATGATATTCTGTTTGTGAATATTCCAGCGCTGCTTGTGCAGCTGATTCCTTATTTTTAGATTTATACTTCTAACGCCATGTCTGTATTTTCTCCATTGCTACTACTTTGAAGATCGCGCGAGATGGCTTTTTCTTTGCCATGTCAACACTTGATTGTAGCCGATTTCTACTATCTAGCAAACCCTAGATTTATCATTTGTTAAAAGCTCCAATTTTTGTTAATCACCACCATTGATTTCAAAAGTATTGCTGGTACCGCAAAGAGCGGTAAAAGCTTAATTCTAATGAAAGTAGGTCCAGTGTCCGCGCCACCTGTCAAACGTACTACTGTTGCAGCTAGCTTAGATCCACTAAATAATAATGCTACAATAGGAAAAATCATCAGCATAGTGGTGAAGGTTTTCCGCCATCTATCGAGACCAATGTGATGTGTTTGGTAATACATATGCTACAAAAAGCTAGCGGTGATATTATAACCAACAGTGTTATTAATGCCTGCCGCGATACCAGAATTAGTATTACTAATAATATTGCAGAAAGTGCCGAAAAATAATATAGGTATTAATAGTGCGAGCGAACTTAAACTTAATCCAGCGGCTCCAATGCCACCTATAATTTGCACCACCAGATAGAACCATAGCTGTTTTTCTAACCACAGTGATTCCCCTTTTTCTTCTGGATCGGTCGATACAGCAACTTCACGAGCTGACTCCATAAGCCCGCTTACGGTATTACCAGCTATGTTAGATATATCTACGGCAATTGTACATAACCAAAAATGATGGAGTTCACTAATATCGCCGCAACAACTAGACGCGGAACCATTCGTTTAAGATTGTAGTTACTTATACCTATATTTGTCATTGTAGAATAAACAACCATAAGGAATGCAGCTGCAGACACAATAATATTAGCCACTTTACGCATCAAAGCCCATTGCCGTAAAAGAGTTTCGCGTGAATCTTTATCTACTAATGTATCATATGACATTAGACCCGATAAAAATGAAAAAGCCCCATCGACTAAGTTAGCTGAAAAAGAAGCTGCTGGACAAATTAACCATCCTAATCCATCACCTATATTGCATATGGGTGCTTCTTGATCTTCCCCTTCACGCCTGCCTTTACTCCGGCCTCGTTGGTCTTTTCACTATCTGGTATGTCATCAGCTTTTCATAAATTTTTGTTGTTTGTATATTTTTGTCGGTTCTATATCTGTGTAGGATCTCACATTTTGATGAGCGTTAATACAAGTGAGCCCTATCTAGCTTGTCATGGCTTGGTTTCCAGCAGGTACTAATATTCTAATACCTGTCCTGTACTTAGTTCATAAATGTCTGCGTTATTTGTTCCAAGTCTTTTGATTTGTTCCCCATACTTCTCGTCGATTACCTGGGTTCTCTTCTTGGTAAACTTACTATTGCCATAATTAATACTTTGTTCCATCCCAGCTTGCACTAGGTGAGACAGTCTGCTACAGCTTTATAAACTTTACCATCTTCATTCTTACAACCAGCAGCATAAGCAGTGTTTGTATTTAAGATTTGCGTACCAAAAATAGCGCCCGCTAATATTAAAATAGCCAGCAATACTTTGCTTACTTTTGAGTAGTAATTTTCCACCCAAGTGCAAGTGTTTGAAAATATCTTATCTATCATAAGCACAAAATATACCTATGCGGATATTATAACATAAGCCTAATGTTATAATAAGCAATAAAGTTACTAGAAAATTTGCTTTTCTATGTTACAATAATAAAAAATAAGCATAATAAAGAAGTCAATATTATGAAAAGTAAATTAAAATTATTTTTGCGGTAGCCATGTTTTCTGTCTGTGCAGTAACTGCAATATTATCGCCTGTTGTTCATGCTGAAAAATAAATGCGGTGGTGTAAATACTGCTATTATTAATTGTGATCTTAAAGAAGATGATAAAAAAGGCGGCGCAATTATAGAAATAATCAAGATAGTTATTAGAATTATGGCAATAGGAGTCGGCATTACAGCAGTTGGCGGTATAGGTTGATGGTGCTATTTTATACGCCTCGGCACAAGATAACGCTGCTCAGGTGCAGAATGCTAGGGCGATTATACGCAATGTTGTGATAGGTATCATCGCCTTTTCACTAATGACTGTCTTTTTAAACTTTATTATTCCAGGAGGGTTATAGGATAATGATAAAACTTTTTGTTTTGGTTTTGCTTTAGCGCTGGTATTTTCAACTATACCGCTTTCAAGCGCTTCTGCGGCTTGTGAAAGTCGCTTTTTAGCTTTCCCCTTCTTGGTGGCGAAATTGTACCAATTAATCCTTCTGATTGTGGTATAGAGTTTGATACTATTGATAAAAATCTCTCAATAATAATAGCTAATGATAGAAATTATATTGCAGTTAGTGAAAGCTATACTTGTGGCATTTTATTATGACAGGCGGTTTTTACTACATGACCAGTGCTGGCTCGCCAGAAAACGCTGACGTGGATTAAAAACTATACGTAATGCGGCAATTGGTTTGGTGATTTCGCTAATGTCTGTTGGAATAGTTAATTTAGTGGCTTCAGGTTAGGTAAATAATGAGGTGCAATTAGTATATGTTTCGCAGACGCCTTAATCAAAAGCTAATGAGGGTCAATCTAAAAGGAACTCAAGTTACGAGTGCAGATGGTGCCCTAACTTCAATTATTAATACAGTTTATTTTGTGGCTGGTATCGTTGCGTGGTTGGAATTGTTATTGGTGGATGGCTGTATGTTACCTCTAATGCGATCCAGGAAAGGTCTCCCGTGCCAAACAAGCAGTCTTTTTATTCAGTTATTGGTTTAGTTATAGTGATGGTGGCCTTGCGATTACGCAACTATTAATTAATGCTACACAAAAAAGTAAGGAGAAGTAGATGAAACAAAAGTTAGTATCAATGTTTTTAGCAGGTGTTACCTTGTTAGGGTGGGCTTATATTCGGCTACCCCGCCTCTGCTCTTAACTTATGGCAAGGTTGTGAGGGTGCAACTGATTCAAAAGTTTGTGCCAGTAAGGGTAAGACAATGTAGCTAATACGGCTAAAAATTTAATCAATCTATCACTTTGGGCTATTGGTATTGTGGCTGTGATAATGATCGTAGTGTAGTGGTTATAGATTTATCACCGCTAATGGCGAAGCTGCTCAAGTTACTTTCTGCCCGCAACACTCTGCTATGATTCGGTAATTGGTTTTGGCGGTAGCTTTGTTGGCTTGAGGCAATAGTTTCATTTATAGTAAACAGAATATAAGGAGTTAATATTAATGAAAAATTTTAATTGCAGCTTTGGTGTCTTTGGGGATGAGTGGTAACTCCACTTGCTATGGATGCGCCAGTTTTTGCTAATAGCTAAATCAGAGGTTACTAGGTGTTTCTTCTGTAAATGATGGCATCTCTGCAGATTTTACCGTCTTTCATTACCAATATAGTTAATATCTTGCTATTCTTAGCTGGTGCCGTCGCTATATTGTTATTATTATCGGTGGTATTCGCTGCGTGATGTCTAGTGGTGATGCTGGTCAAGTACAATCAGCCAGAAATACGATTCTTTATGCTGTGATTGAAAGCGATAGTGGTTATAATGGCTTATGCTATCGTGAACACTGTGTAACCAATGTGGCTAAAAGTAAATATTCACACTAGCGTAATATGTGGTATAAATATATAATAAAGCTTTAAATAATTAGAAAAGAAAGGCGTATATGAAAAACTAAAAGCAATTCAGTAAAGCTTGCCCGTAACATCATGTAGTGTTTGGTGGTGTGCTTTTGGCTACAGTAGCTACGACTGTATTGCAATCTCAATCTGTTTTTGCTCAGGGTGGTGTAGAGAACGGAATTAGTGGTGGTGCTAGTACGGCTAGGGGTAATAATCAACCTGATAAACTAGAAGGTCAGAAAGGTATCTTTAAGAGGTAACAGATGTCCTACTATTCTTAGCTGGTGCAGTTGCTGTGATTGTATTAATTATTGGTGGTATTCGCTATGTTATCTCTAGCGGTGATTCTGGTCCAAGTACAATCGGCCAAGAATACGATTCTTTATGCTGTAGTTGGTTTAGTGGTTTGTTATAATGAGCTATGCTATCGTGAACTTTGTGATAAACCAGTTCCAGGGTAACGGTGGCTCAACAGCATAAATAGTTCTACTGGATAAAGTGTACAGGCTTTGGTTTATATCCTCTAGCCTGTATTTTTATTTCGTTGGCTGTAGTACAGTATTATCTTAAATTAAGATAAGCATACGCTCAACTACAGCCTTTAGTTTTAAATTTAGTTTATTAATATACTAGCGTCATGATCTTAAACTGTATTTAATGAAAACAGCCCTGTTTAACACAGAGCTGCAGTGTTGTTTCTATAAGAAATGATTTACATAATTGGAATCTTAGTAGCTTGTTCTTGTTGTAACTTTGGAAAAGCTTGTTGAAAGAATACCATCATGAGACAGCCTTTGCCTCGTCTTCCTTTACTGGTACAGGTAGATGTATTGATCTACTAAACTCACCCCAGTAACACTCTTGCATATGCCAATTCTTAACGGCAACTTCATCGCCACTGGTAAGTGTGCCGCTAATTGATCAAAATACCTTCACTAATGCCCACATCTAGATCATTTTTATTCACACCAGCGGTGCGAGCTTTTATTACTAATTCGTCATCTGTTTCTTATACATCAACTGCTAATTGACCTGGAACATCGTCTTCAGTTGGCTCCTCTGCCGATGATAGACTCGTCCTCCATAAGAGTGCAGTAGCAGGCACAGCATCTATCTCATCGTCTAAAAATGCTGCGGTCAAATCATCTTCCATTAATAAATCATCATTTTGTTTTACGAGCCATTGATATCCTCCACTAAAAATTCTAGGCACTAACGCATACTACGTCCCTCTTATTATATCAAAATAATAATATAATCAATAGAATCAACCTATATTAGAGGCAGATATGTATGTTAGATAAGTTAATCTCGTTAATTTCACCGCACCACTGTGTTGTCTGTAGCGATATGGCAGATGGTATGTGCAAAAAATGTATGCTTCAGCTTAAACCATTTTAACTCGCATAACTGTATACTGTGTGGATGTGGTCTAAATACGAAGTCGCTGTTGCTCTTCTTGTGAACTTGTGAATGTAAATCAGTTAATCACTATTAAGATGAGCAGGATTTGCGTAAATTACTCACGAATATAAATATAATAATAAACGTGCTTTTTGTAAAGTTTTAGCGCAAATTGTTAGTAATAATATTGATAATACTGGGGCAGTAACTATATTATAGTTCCATTACCACCTAGTTCTAGCATAGGCGCCAACGAGGATATGATCATATTCTGTATTAATGCGACATTTATCTAAAATGACCAACTGTGAATACGAGATGGTTTTAAAGCGTAAAACTAACTTTCGCCAGGTTGGCGCTGATGAGACAAACTCGCTTTATTCAGGCGGAGAATGCGTTTATATCACGCTACCCTATCGCCTAATCGTACGTATGTAATTTTTGATGATGTTGCATAACAGCTGGTGCTACTATTACATCGGCAGTGCGAGCCTGAGATCTGGCGGCGCTGAAAAATTCAAATTTTGGCAATTACGCATCGAGCTCTGGAGGTAGGATGATAAATGTGATGCAATACCTTGAGACATGGAGAGATGACCGAGTGGTTGAAGGTACGGTCTTGAAAACCGGCGTGCGGTAAAACGTACCGAGGGTTCGAATCCCTCTCTCTCCGCCATATAGACTAGTTTGCAACTGATTTAGTTTTTAATGTATTATATATAGATATAGAAAACAGCAGAATCTTTTGGTACTACTAGATCTGAATCGACGGTTTTAATGAGAATGAATCACTACTAGAATATGATGATACTGGTACAATCCAAGACTTTGGGTCACGGGATTGTATGCAAGTGAACCCTGTAATCGCGTCGATTGCTCGCAAAAAGTAAAATACCTCTAAATAAAGAAGAAGCTGAGGTTATATGCGAAAATACCAGACTCTGGTATTTTTGGCAGAATATCTGTTATCAGTGCGGTATAGACGATCTTGGTTAGATAGAACTTTGTAACATAAAAATCACCTGCGCTTATTATGCAGGTGATTTTTATGACGTAGTTTAGTTTTAATGTAGAACTAGAAATTGAGTTGCTGATGTTCCGCTGTTGAATCCAGATGTGAATCCACCACCACTATTATTAGCAAATGAACTTACTACAAAACTCACTACAGCATAAGCCAATAGAGACACTATAATACCAACTATAGCATGTAATATAGTATTTTTGTGCTAGATACATTGCCGATCTCCACCCGACGGTATGTAACACAAAGCCACCTATAATAATCATAAGAACTTCTTGCATACCAACAATAAACAACATTACGTTTGTTACGTTGAGAATATACCAGCCTGACCAAACAAGTCCAGATGGCTGGTCTGACCCACGCGCAGCATTGGCACCGCCTATCATCCCACCTCCAAAAGCTTGAGCACTTGTAGGGACAGTGAAAATGCAGTAGCAAAAGCTATTGCTAGAAACAGTGTGATTTTACTAAATTTACTCACTTTTCTCCTCCAATCCATACATTATTACCTCGTATTATATCAAAAATGTATATGTTTGTCAAATATAATATCTATATGATATGACTCTTATAAAGTACCGATTGTACTAAATCTGGAGAGTACCCAGTGGCTGACAGAGACGGTTTGCTAAATCGTTAGTACGGGAGACCTAGCAGCGGGTTCAGATCTCCCTCCTCCGCCAGAATTAAGCTGATGGGGAAGGCTATATAGGCCTTTTGTTTTATTTAGATGAAAATAATTTGTGTGGGTAAAAAGCATGATCGTTGGATTATAGATGGAATATCTCGCTATGAGGAGCAACGAGCGCCTTTCAAACTTGACTGGCAGTTTGTGCCGTATTCTAGTTTTCGGGTGATGGAGCGCGCCGTGATGAGTCCACAGAGCTTTTAAAAGAATAGCACCACAGGATTATGTAATCTTGTTAGATGGGACTTCGGGAGAAATATAGACTCGCCTAATTTGTCACATAAAATTGGACAGATTAACTATTCAAAAATCAAATAGTATTTATAATTGGTGGAGCTTATGGGGTTGATGAACGTGTCCAGGCAACGTGCTAGTTTTATTTGGTCACTTTCAGGTTTAGTCACCTTATGCTTGTGAGGATTAGTACGATTGAACGCCGATGTATACGCGCTCAAGAAAATATCAAAGAAAGCGGTCCCATATCATCGCAATGAGTAATGAGACTTTGATGACAAAAGTAAAAGCTATGTTACGTATAGCACAGTGCAATATATTTGAAAATAAAATATTAAACAAAGAAAGAGATTAAAGTGACGAAACGTGCAATTCGCTTGGCGATAGCTTCGATCGGCAGTGTAGTGTCACGATGGGCGTATTTCTACCATGATTCTCAGCCAGATCATGGCGACCGTATCAGCTATAGCGCGGGTTGATCTAGCTAGTAGCCAGGATGTCAGCCGAAGGCCAAAGGTATCTCCAGAACTTCATGTCGCATGGTGAACATGTTGAGTGTAAAAGCTGGTCGTCATGTAATCTTGTGATCCGCGTAATCGACGCTACCGCCAAAAGAAGACTGTCACCAAACTTACCGTAAAACGGTGGTAATCCTTTTGTATCAGTATGATTAAGTTTATTCGGTGCGTTAATCTCTGCTACTAGTCGACTTTATTAGTTCATCTGTGATGATAAGTCTTGTAGTTTCTTCTATCAAGTGGAGCTGGGGCTTTGTTGATATAATCATTTGCAAGTCTATCTTGCAGATTTTTGTGACGCAATCTAGTTGCTGCTAGGCGTTTTCTAGGTTGGTTTGATGTTCATAAAAGGTATCTTGATCTATATCTAGCCAGGCTACTCTCTACTTGCAGCTAGTCGTGGTCCGCGTGGTTGATGCCTTTCAGTAATATCTTCAACTCCCGCGATAAGTGCTTAATTATGTTGATATTATCAGCGATTGTGAATCATTTTGATACAGATTTATATATATGCCCAGGTAATTCACTACAACGTATCTTGCTTCTGTTACCAATGCTTGGATTCTAGTGAATTGAGCTGCTGATATTTCATCTGAAGTAAGAGGCAGCCTGTTAATATAGCTAGCTATAGAGGCTTGTCCATGGTGAGTTTGCCAGATGAGTCTCACTTACAAATGGAGTAAAAGGATGACTCATGCGTAGGCATGTTTCAAAGCACCCATGTAGATCTTCTATTTCAGCACAGCTTGCTGGCTTCAATATACCAATCACTACACTATCCCATACTGTGATAAGCGCTTCAGATGCCTCTGCAGATCTAAATTTATCTAAGTGATTGCCAATTTCTAGCAAAGTTTTTATTAGCTCGAAAATAATCAATGATCAGCAAGCTTTTGAGCATGGTGTATTACGGTGTGAAATCATCACCCAATTTATCCCTATAAAACGTGAGATATTCCATAATTTTATTACAGTAGTTGCGTCCAGCTATAATTTTACCCATAGATAAAAAGCTGATTCTGCGCCGCTGATCTGTTGCTACAATACCAAACCTAAAACATCTGATCCATATTGGGATAAAATTTCTATTGGATTAATTACGTTACCTTTGGATTTGCTCATTTTTGACCATTTTCATCTAGAACCAATCCGTTGAAAGTAAGTATCTTTTAAATGGAATTTTACCTGTTCTATAAGCCCTAGCATAATCATGCGTAAATCCATGATAGAATATCTGCGCCTGTCCCATTACGCTAGTTGGGTAAAACGCGATAGATTCACTCCCTGTTCAGCGCGTCTGTTGTTATATATAGCCATTGTCCGCTACTAAACCAGGTATCGAACTTGTCCTCTTCACGTAAATAAGTTTTGCCATTTTATAGATAAAATGATCAACTCGTGTATCAAATATCCAGTCAGTGGATCTTCTTTGTTTACGAAAGCTGGAATCGGTACACCCCATGGTATTTGGCGGCTGATATTCCAGTCGCGTAAATTCTTTCAAATACTCAGGTGTACTGAACGCGCTTGTGTTCACGGTGTAAATTAATTTCCCCTCTTTCTAGTATTTTCAATTGCACGCTTGGCTAATAAACCTTTTTATAAACCATTGGTCTTTTTATCATCGGCTGAATTGATAAAGCCGTCTTATAATCGTATCAACAGTGTGTTCAATTTCGCTCTCGCCGACGTAATTCTGCTATTTCTAAGTCTGTTAGTACTCGTTTGCGGGCTGTTTCAATATCAGAACCCATGTAAATGTTGCGGTACATTTATCATCGTTCCGTCAAAATCCAATCACCTGTATTGGCTTTTAGATTATAGTTTACCTATTTCCATCATTTTGGATCATGAGCTGGGTAATTTTAACAGCTCCCGTGCCGTAATTTTTGTCAACATAATCATCGGCAATTATAGGTATTTCGCGATCAACGATTGGTCATGTGCGTTTGTTCCAATCAAATGCTTGTAGCGTTCGTCAGTTAAGATTGACTGCGTGCTTAACATCGCCGACATAGTTTCTGGGCGGGTTGTTGCAACTACTATCTCCCCTACCCTGATCAATCAGTGGATAGGCTGTTTGCCCACAAAGTTCCTTTTCTTGTTTATAGTTTGACTTCAATATCGGAATAACTTGTTTGGTATTTTTGTACTATAATTAACAATTCTTTCGCTCATAAAATTAACCCGTCATCCCAAAAGTTTTTGAAGGTTTCATAAAGCCTGTTTTAATAACTTTTTCGTCAAGTGTAATAAGATTTTTCAACACTCTGGCTCTGGTGCTCTTAGCTGGGCTCATATTGCTACGTTGTTTATGTACGAAATCCACGTAGCTTGACTATAAGTTCTTCGTGAAAAAATCAAACCTAGATTGAGGCCTTTTCGTAAAACTCTTTCATAAACTAGCGTTTCGAATCCAGCATGATCTGCTCCTGGTAGTACCACAGCGTCTTACCTTGCATACCCGGTTATAACGGCATGCCTATCTTGATAATTTTACAATCAAAGGCATGTCCATATGTAAATTACACCATTTTGCATTTGACGGTGGCATCACTATGCATATGGCTCATCCCTCACCTGGGTCAAATACAGCGGATTTTTCCACATAGCGCAAATATCAGGTTCATAATGATTTTGGCTCATAGCCTTTGCTAATTTCATAATCTAATCCCTTCGCTCTTGCTTGCTCGTATAGCTTTTCACGAGAAATATCCAAAACACTATTTATCTTGCTATAATTATAGCATATTTACAGGGGCGTTATTTAATTCGTTGTTTTTAGTTTAACGATTTTATGGCGTAAAGTTAGCTACCTGATATGGTTTATATGCGGGTTTATTTATAGGTGAGTCATAGGTTTCGGATAAATCTCCATCCGATAGCCTCCAAACGATAAAGCGCGTAAATCCCTTAGCGATGATTTTTATCTTGGCTAGTTGTTGATTCCTAAAGATCACATACAAGTTGCCATCCTTTTGCATTAATAATAATCTCGGCGAGCAGAGCGGTGCTGGCTGTGATAATTTGCAGTATTGATGACTACAGCATGCATGTGATAGCATATTTTTCATCTTCATGGGTTAGTGCGGCTGCTATAACTTTACTTTCTAGACTTATAAAGTGTAATTTTGCGCTATTGATCGGTAATAAAACATCGGCTTGAGTTTGAAGATATTCGTCGCTATGAATAGTGATATTATTATGAGCAGCCACACCCGTGCAATAGTTTAAATAGTATTTGCAATCATTGGAGTTGTTACTACTTCTATAGAGATGAACCTTTTGCGATAGTTTCTGTAAATATTGCGGTTATTTTTGTTTTCATTTGTGATTGATTTCATCACTTGAGCAGTTTAAGTCAATCTGCCAAGTATGAGCTGGCTAGCTATAATTAACCTTTTAATCTAAAATCTTTTGCATTAAATTTTACCCCAAGAGGTTCTGCTCTTACAAACTTAACACCGAGACAGATAGCTGGTTTTTAAGAACTTTTTAAGGCTGATTTTAAGCCTTTAATTGATAAACAGTTGGACCGTATGGGCAATAAAGTCAGGGAAAACGATAGAAGCAGTACCAGGCTCTATGTCAATACCCAGTCAATACCCGTCTATCGCTCGAAACTTTGTACATGAGCTTCTTGAAAATGATTGCCATGCTGCGGATTGTAAAAAGTGTGGTTCATTTAATTACATCCTTGAAGTCATAGCCAAACTGGGCTTAATATCAAGCTCTAATGGGTTGGTGGTGCCTGATGCTATGCGATAATAGGCTGAACAAGCTATCATAGCTGCGTTATCAGTACATAATTTTATCGGGCGTAGTTTTATTTTCAACTGAGTAGGCGACTCTTTCAGCTGCTACGTAATTCTTGATTAGCAGCTACTCCGCCAGCAATCACAACGCTTTCGGAGAAAATTCATTAAAATGCAGTTACTGTTTTATCTACTAAACTCTCGATAGCTACATGTTTAAACTAGCTGCTAAAATTATTCTGTTGTTCTTCATTTTAAAAGCTCTGGTGGTTTGTGAGAGAAAAGAATTAACTAACTTCAGATTGAACGGCGCGCGAAAACTGCGGTTTTAAGTCCAGAAAAGAGAAAAATCAATTTATGAGTTTTAGCCTTTTGGTAATTTATATTTATATGGATCACCATGTATGGCAGCTTTAGATATGCTTGGACCGCCAGGAGTAGGGTAGTAATTATTTTACCTTTATCAGCTACCAACGGCGTCATCTTGTGTTTGTCCCAGAATTTGAGAATTTACCATGGTCACTAAATAATACTAGTTAGTGTATCTGTGAGACTATCAAAGCCAAAGGGGAACTTAGGTTGACTGAGTTGGTAGATCTTTTACTAGCTCGCCGTCCATTAATTAAAAATTAGCGCAAACATGAGCTTCCACATGATGGATGAGGGTGAGGGTTTGTTATCGTATAGCATAAACTAAAGTCTTTGCAGTAATAGCTCAATTAACAATGACCGAATAGACCTGGTGCGTAGTGACAGCAATGCGTCAATTTTACTCAATTGAGATTAGCATCATCCAATGCTTGTTGAACTACTGGATTTACTACTTCAGTGGTTTCTCTAGCCGCAACCACTGGAACAACGCCGCCATACTGGTGTGAATATCAATCTGCGTACGATTGAACTTAATATATTTTACCATCCTCTACAACCGCGGCTGCGGTTTCAATCGCCTCTGCTCTATTCCAAAATTCTCATACTCTTAATTATATAGCAGATTTTGGGAGGTAAGCAGCCTGGTAATGCTCGAGAACCTGATTTTCGTGTTAAACACTGTTTCATGATTGCCCCAAAAACGCATTTCGCCCTCGGTAATAATACCTGCCATCAAATCGCGTTCCATCGCCATTACGCCAATTAGACATGCCACCACATCAAATTTCCAGTAAGCTCTTTGGAACCAACCAGTTGCTGAAAGTCCTTGCTCTTTTCATCTGGGGTTTTGCGCTACCAGTCTGCCATCTACATAAAAGGCGTGATCCGAAGCTGAGGATAGAGTAGCGACGGCGATGATGCCAGTATTATCAGCATAGTTTATGACCAGCTGGACTGGCAATGTATTGAGACTGAATCGGGGTCGTATGGCGAATACTATTCGACCTGATCCATCTATATATAAATTTCTATCATTCTGAGTTTCTGACTCATATATAGTAACTGGGTTTACTATGGCGTTACCCCATGCCAATTAATTTTTCCGTTTGAAATTTCTATCGTTTTGTCTTAAACCATACTTCTGGCGAATAGTCACTGGTTTGCGTGTCTCCCGCTTACACTGTACTGACCAAAGGCAACTATTGGGCTCTTATATTCACCGCCTCCATCGCGTTGGCACGATCCACGGTCATTTTGCATCAAGCTAAAATTACCACGGGCCTGACCCATTAACCCACCGTGCTTCACTTTGATTGCTGATGTATTCATCGCGATGCGCTAACTGACTTTGGAGTTTTGATTTTAAATAGTTTTTCGCGCATTTAAACCAGGCGCTGGTTCTTGCGCGACTCACGAGATTTGCGAATAGAAGCTGTAAATCTGCTAATGTTGAAGTTGCATAGATAAAATTATTACTGAAAAGCAGAATGAATACTATTATTATGTAGCGGATATTTGCTTTGATCTATAAGAGTGAGAGGTCCTGGGAGCGTCGGATATGAATCCTAATTCTTCTGTTCTTTGGTGAGGTACTTGGATAAATATTGCAATAAGCTTGAGTTAGGCGAAAATAACATTACCATCTATGTTCCCACCCAGACGAGCTGCAGGCATTAATGTTATATCTACCAGTGAACCCCAGAATCCAGCAGTATCTAATATTGATAAGCGTTGCATTCTCTCCTGGAGTCAGCGTACCTTTCTGCTGCGATAGGGAATATTCACCGCCATTTGCGATATGCATATCTATGCCACCTTTATCGCTTGGGAAATGGTGATTGAAGTGCGATGTTTATCCATGGATGCGCCAGCCACTAACGATGTAAATACTACTACAAATTCGTACCACACCTATAATCTAATTGGCCAACGCCATTCTGGTGATATTCTGCACAACAAGGATATGGAGACTAAACTATTATCGACCAAAAACAGCAAAAGCGAAGCCATGGCCAGCCAGCCAGCATGGTAGATGATGTAATGACTTTCGCTTCATTATATCCGTCTTTATTGGTTAACCGGTCGTTTGATCCATTCATATCAACAGTTGTAAACTTACCGTCTTTTACGTTAACGATTTGCTTGTGCGTATAAATGCGGCTATTTCTGTAAAAAGCTAATAATGATCTGAGTTTTATAGGTCTCTTGTGTTTGAGACTGACAACTGAGACCCCTACTGGTGCAGTCTGGCCATGCTAAGTTTTGAACTACTAGAAATAAACGCCAGACCCTGAGCTGAAAATAATAAAGCTAAACATACCAAAAGCTATAATTAGACCCAGGCGATGCCTGTAATTGCAGGGATATTTTCTTTGTGCCCTCATATCTCCCTGAAACTGTTGCTTAAACCAATCGTAATGTGGTGGCGCTGCTCATTAAATATTATGTTAATCTGCAGATCTAACTGCAATACATACACTGCAAACACAGCACCAACAGTGGAATTCTATCAAGCATAACTAATATTGTCAATCAATGTTGACATGTTAGAACACTAATGTGTGCATAATATATTTAAGGTGTTAGATTGATGTGAAAGCAAAGATTGGATTAAAGGAGTGCGCTCAGTCTTGCAACCTTCTCAAACAGTGCATCTTTTTGGAGAAAATGTCTGCAGGAAAACATGAGATACGCTTCGTCTCCACGCACGTTGTGGCTGGCCAGCTCGTGGTTTACTGGGTGATTGCTGTAACTGGTACAAAATGAGTAAAACTACTACGGCAAACTATGTGATGAAATTTTTAAAACAAGCAGGCTGCTACGGCAGCTTAGTGTTTACGACTGCGGTCATTGAGGTAACTGGTGAATCAAAAATCAATAATCTAAATGCTGCTGTTGCGTCGGTGAAGTCGTATGCAACAATTTTTAAAACGAAAGGCTCGTCGTTATAAAGTTGATTTACAGCAATATTAAGGTAACTTAGTCATTCTCTTCATCAGCATAAAGAAATTAGATGGATACCAATTGAAGCACGCTATAACTAATTAACAGGATCATCTTGGTGTCACAAAACAATGGATATGCTTGCAACAAAAAGGTCTATTGACGCTCGTAATCCTCGCTATATCGTACTTAATCGCGACGATGATTGGTTTGACTATTGTTTTGATAGATGATCTGGCCGAGCACAGGTGCCCAGGTGTAAAACGCGAAGACGCCGTGTTACGCGTGGTGATATAAGATTATATGAGGTAGCAGAAAGCGACTCCTGGCACCTCGACCACCAGGAAAAATCACAATGCTGCTACTGTTGCAGGTGAATATAATGTGTAACAATGGCGGCGACGCATCGATCTGCTATGTTTTGCAGGTGTTTCTATGATGTGATATCAAAATGGACATTGCTAAGCTTAGAGGGATGTGCCTGGGCGATTTGAACGTTGCCACTAAAGATGAGGCGGTATGAAGTCGTGCAGATTACGCACACATACCCCAGATGCCCTATGACTTCGCGAAGCAACGCGTAATAATACTAAAACGCATAATTTTAGTATTTGGTGCTTGTGGTGACAGAGATGCTGCAGCGCCCTATCATGTGGTAGAGTGCGGCTAAACTGGCAGGTGAAGTATCCTAACAAGATGAAGAGATTATAATGAAAATCCTGATCAGGTGAGGCGAGGATTATATGTGCTGGTATGAGAAAGAATCTAAGCTACTAATAAACTACACAGAGATTGCGGATAGACGGGAGGCGATGAGACAATGCTCTAAAGACATTGCTGGAGAAAGATGATACCAATCCTGAGTACGGGCGCGGGCATGAGCAGTTTAGAGGTGTTAACGGTTGAAAAACTACCACAGGAATGATACTAATATTGTACAGAAATCATATCTGAAAAGATTAAAAGACAGTGGTTTTAATATTAAGGATGAAATTAGCACTCAATACTTGCACGTGCTAATCGACTCTAATAATAAATGTAATGATTGAAAGAATGGAAATGAGTTCTACCAATGAAAACCTCTGGCTGATAAGAGTGGTTGCTGTGTCGCGAAACAGCACAGAGACTTCGCCAGTGGTCTTTAGTTTGCCAGATAGTTCAGCAAGACCTGTAATGGCAACCTTGATAGTGGTTTGCTGTTGGTCCAAGATTGAACAAGTGGCTGTAGCCAAGGATAAAGTGTCTGTAAAGAATGTTCAACTACTGATTTAAGATCGACGAACCGAATATATTGAGTGTAAAAAGATGACGTTAGCTAACGGTATAAGGGTATGGCGAGTGTTCTATAGCGATGATGCTCGCACGCGAGTTTTGGGTGGTGCAAAAAGCTTTGCTATGGTGCAGTCGCAGTAACTTGTAATGGCTAAAGAGGGTAGCAATGTTGTGATTGCAAGCTATGGTGGACCAACTGATTTACTCATGATGGGTGTTACTGTGGCTGAAGGTGTTGATTTACCTGAAAATGACGACCAGAGACTTTTGGGATGTAAAGTTGGAGCAGGCTGTATTAAACGAGCCGCAACGAAAGCCATCGGTTTAGCGGGTGATGGGCTGACTGACAGTGACTGGTATTTGACATAATGCGAAGGACCAAATCGTCTACGATGGTGCGCGCTGGTGCATAATCCTCGGGAACTAAGAAAAGGTGTCGAGAAGCTGGGCGAGAAGTTGTGCGGAACTATAGATAAAATATCTGAGAAAGTATCGAGGGCGTATGCTCCGTGCGAGCCGAAGTCGCGACTGATCTCGGCGAAAGGTCAAAATCGGCGAGTTGAGTGCTGGCGTGGATTGATAAAATTGGTAAAGACGGCGTTGTTGCAGGTTGAGGCAGGACAAGGTTTAGAGATGGAGTGAGAAGTCGTTGAAGGCTTTTAGTCTGGATCGATGGTTTACAAAGTGACTTTGTTTTGTAACCGGTATTAATCGTCAAGAAGCTGTTTATGATAAAACCGGCAGTGTTGTGCAGATATTATCAAGCATACACAAGACGTTGCACCAATTTTGGAAAAAGTTGGCACAGCTGGCAAGAAGGACCTTCCCGTGCTTGATTGCCTGGTGATGAAGTTGGCGAGGTGAGCTCTTGGCGTTTTATGGTATTAAATAAACTCGTGTGTGTTTAATAGTGTAGCAGTTAAGGCTCAAAGCTCGGCGATCGTCAGGGAAATCACTAGAAGATGTTGCTGTTTTGACTGGCGCTACTGTCGCATAGTGAGAAAGAGCGTGGTATGAATTTTGATAATGTTGGGCTTGATGTATGGTAATCGGTTCGGCTCGATAAAGTGATTGTTGAGCAAGGATGAGCACCACAATTATCCGAAGGCGCTGGTGCTAACAAAAGAAGTTCAGATCACGCATTGGTCTAATTGTGCAGCTCAGAGTGATAATGCGCAAGTGGCTATGACAAGAGTGAACTTGATAAAGCGTGCGCAGCTGCTCTGGGTGAGCCAAAGAAGCTGCTGTTATTAAAGTTGGTGGTGCATCCGACTTGAGATCCATGAGGAAAGAAATTTAGGGTTGATGATGCGCCTTGCCGCTTCTAGCCGCTCTGGCTGAGTATCGTTGCTGGTGGAGTAGCGCTCGCCCGGTAACTTGGCGAATAATATCGAACCACGAGGGCACTGATTCCGTAAGCGCTGGCAAGTTAATCTTAAAAATGCTCTAAAACGGCGCTTTCGTACGGATTGCGCCAGAGATGCTGCGCTGTTCTAAACTCAAATTGAAGCTTTGCTTGCACAAGTTGAAGCTGCAAAGCCTGTGGTAATGAGCGCAATGTGATGACGCACTGAAAAAGGCGGTCGACGTTAAGAAATCTGGAGTGAGTGATCCCAGCGCGTGTTTACCAAAAGAAGCTGTGCAAATTACTGTTTCTATCCGCGTCTACTGCTGCAACTATGGGACTTTGGTTGTTGATATACCAGAGAAGAAGCTGCACCATCTATATGAGTGCATGCCTGGCATGGGTATGATGTAAATTGAAGCACTACCACAAAGCAATCACGCATTTAGCGGGATGATTTCTGATGATTAATATTTTATATTTGCTACGAAAGGCTGGTTATCTGCCGGTGAAGCGATGTTTGCAGAATTTCTCTTCTAATCACGAAACGCGAAGATAGTCTGGTACAACTGTTAATTGTCTATGCAGAGACGTGGCAGTAACGCGCTTGTTTCGTCTTCGATCATTCTGGCGGTTTCATGTGCTGGGAGCACCTGAGTGTGCGGTCGTCCTGTTGCAGCAGGTGGTAGTGAATATACGTCAAAACTACTCTGCTGGAGCCAAGGGTAACTTATCAACCAAGGGCGAAGTTCGTTTACAGCTTTCATTTTAATCTGTTCTGGTTCATCTCTCTGTGGTGGGCAGTTTATCCTGTGGTACAGGATTTAATAGTAAAGAGACTGGGCATGGGATTAATATTTTTCCTGATTAATGGCTCCTCTACTGGAGTAACCTCTGCCACTGGCTGAGTGTCGGCATCTCAAAATCGTGCTGCCAGCTAAAAGACTTTCGCTGGCTCTTGGTCGTCACTAATATTCGATGCACTGTGTTTGGTTGAATGTTTCATACACCTCAATTTACTATATTTTGTTCTTTCACTAAATACTGTATCATAGAGTATGTATGCATAAAGCAAAGTTTATATTTAGATTTGGAAAGGTGCAATGCTAGATGATTTCAAAGGATAATTCAACAGCGAGAGATGCGCGTGGCGCCATGATGTGATTGCTAATCAGTGAGGAACAAAGCAAAATATGATGACAGACATAAAGCATTAGGACACGATGGTCGCCGTCAGTGAAAAACGTCATAGTAGCGAGAATGGGTGGATCTGCTCTTGCGGCGCTCATCATTAGGTATTTGGCTAGAGTCAGAGGGTGATAAACCCATTGAGGTGATTAGAAATTATAATCTGCAAAGCATGTGCTGGTAAAATGCTGTGCTTGCAGTCGCTACTCAGAGATAACACGGAGAAAACTTTTATCTTGTTTGATGACGCGATTAAGCGTGGATGCCAGAAAGTACTGCTAACTTCACATCTGGCGGTAGCCTCGAAAATAGCAGACGAACGTAAATATCTCTTGCCAGAGCTGCCAGGCGGATTACGGCCGCGTATGGCTTTACGATCTATAATCTGCGCACAGCCTGCCAAAGCTTGCGCCAAGCGCATTTTGGTGCGATTGATTACAAATAGCACAATCAGGTTGGTCAATGACTCAGATTGGTTGCGATGATGTGCGGACTTGCTGGCTGGAAGAAAGGAACGTTGATTCTGAACCGTAAATCCAGCCGAGCAAAGTGCACTACTTGCGGTTGGTGAGACGTCGAGTATTACTATGCTGATGTCGCTTTTTGCACCGCTTGCCTTGCATAAGTGGGAGAAGGTAAGCTGGAACGACATCACTTTCGCTTTCTGTAATGAAAATACTTACGGGTGACTCGCAACGAATTTATGGGATTGGGCTATGCATCCTGTTCAAAAAGCCATATGCTGTACTTTTGCAGTTTGTAAAATGAGCCAGTTTGACCACTCTCAAATTAAAAAGCGATTTGCTTTCAAGCGATAGATTAATGAGCGGTCATAGCCAGCTTGCATGTTATAGCTCACAGGGCGATGGCGTGATAGCACAGATGCTTTTGGGGTTGATATTTTAGCGGGCTTTGCTAGCGTTTCATGTTGCTGTTTTAAATGGAGTAGATCCAGCTCCTGTGGCGCTTATGAGAAGCTTAGAAATGTCTTTCAACAAAGTGAATTAAACTTATCGAACAACAAACCTAGCCTGCCCTCTGTAGGGTTATTTTATATGGTAAGGCTATTAAATTAGTGATACTGACGTAAAAGCTTCAATCGGATTTTGCGAGCGGCGAATCGTCAGGATATATAGACCAAAGAGGCTGTCAACACGCCGGTCAAAAGCGATCAATCAGTTAACAGGGCACTAACCAATGAAAACCTGGGTTGAAGGGTAGCACGTGCTGATAATGACGCAAAACCAGCCAGTACCAGCCCTGAAACTCCACCCGCCGAAAACTAATCGCTAATGATTCTGGTAAAAGCGAACACTAATATGACTATTACTGGCGCCTGCGGCTGCCGTATACCAATTTCGCTTGAGTACGTTCGGCGACGCTAACTAACAATAGCCTTCTGATACCCTGCCCGCTATAATAAGAGAAACTATTGCCACCACAGAAGTTGTTGCGGTTATGGATGCAAAAACCTTGGTTGCAGAGCTGAAAATCTCATTTCCAGAGAATCTACTGAAGTCACGCCACCCGTATGCTCTTTCAGATAGTGCCATCTCTTGACTGTACACGGGCCTTTTGCGTCCTGTTCTTTTGCGCGGGCGAATATTCAGTCTGCCAGCGGTCTGGGCGATACCCTGATTAAAAGACTTTTGCCGCTGCTGAATTAATGAGTACAGAACGTTTGATCACCTATATCATTATATGATGTTAAGGGTTTCTGATGGATTGATTTTAATACGCCAACGACCCGTGACTGAGCGCCTTAATGCCGAAATGTTTGACCGGTGGGTTATCTGCGCCAATAGATCAATCGACATTTTGGCGCCCAACTACTGCAATATTTGTTACCGGAGCACGCTACCTGTAAATTGACAACCTAAGCATGGACTTCTAGTGCGATATATCTTTTAGCTCTGGGGTTGTGGCGATTATCGGATGCGTCGAAATAGTATTATGCTGGGTTTAAGAGTCCACACCTGCTGACATTGGCGGTGCAGCTTTTCAACTCATCAACTTTTGGGATCGCCTGTAAATCCTCAGTTGAGAGGACTGGCTGTAAAGCGGGTAGATATCTGATTCAGTAGTTTGCTTGAAATGATCTGTTGATTTATTGGATCAGGGCGTGCTATAATTATATTTCCGTTTGGTCGACTCGCTCGGCTATCAGTGTGACTTCACTCCAAATCCCATAAGCCATAATCGTTTGTCGCCATGCTACGCCTAAGTCATACTAATACTCTATCATCTGGTGCTGTTTATTAGATCGCAAAGATGCATGAGCGTTTTCAATATGGTTCATTATTAATAGACGCATTATTCATCGTCATTTCCACCTGTAGAGAGTGGTTTTTCTTATCGGATGTTTCATTTTAAATTCTTCTAGCCGATAGTCTTATCACAGAAAGAAATCTGATTCTTTGTTTCACTTAACCACGGTTTTGTCTGATTTTAGTTTACTAGTAGCTTTTGTCTGAGTTTGGTATCTTCGGATTCTATTGTCATAGGCTTTGACTCCTGTCTTCTTTGGTTTTTCTATTATACTGAGATTCTGTTTTCAGAACCTAACTTCTCTTCTAATTGTATATCTTTTAATATCTTTGAGTGTCACTATCAATCTGACCATCTATCATAGTAATAATACGATCTGCGTGTGTTGTCATATCAGGATTGTGTGTCGACGACTATAGTGTGACCACTGCTTGTTTATGGATGGACAGCTAAACAACTTCACGCCATGCGGCTTGCGCGCGGATCAAAGATTTACGGTTGAAACACGTGCTGCTAATGTAATTGATGGGTTGGCTGCACTAATGCTCGTGCGATTGCAACTCTACTGAGTTGTCCACCGCTCGACTGTGAGGCACATATAATATTCGCGTTCGTGGAATCATGAAGTTTCTTGAGCGTTTTGCACTAGCTTGATTTTCAAGCTTTTGATGCGCTTTCAGTGTGAGGTAGCGGCAATGCTGACATCTTTCAACTACCACATGAGCGTGGAATCAAATTACGACTTTACTGAAAAACAGGCCAATTTTCGTGCAGGAATTTATGGCGCTGAACGTGAGCAAAATGTTATGTGACAGTTTTGAGCCAGGATGGTGAGTACGCTCATCTGGTCTATCAAGTAGACCTAATAGCGGCTGGCGAAAGTAGTCTTACACCGCATCCGCTAGGTCCCATGATGGCTGCTCAAATTCGCGCTGATTGATTGTCAAGTCAATACCATCAAGTGCAGCTTGTTCAGCATCACCAATTCCATACCGTTTAGTAAGTGATTTAGGTTTTATTACGGGTGTTAATTTGTCATAGCCATTAACTTACGTTGTCGGGACCAGTAGCATTTGTTCGCTTCTAATAGCCAGTGAGCAAACGCTGTTGTGCTTATGTTTATAATATAGCAGTTTAATGCCACGTCAGAAAGCAATCATCAAATGTCCGAGCGTTATCAAAGCCGACCCGTTTGAGATAATGGGTAGTGCCAAATCAGAATAACCGCAACTGTTGAGCTAACCGCCCTAATCAAGTGGGCGACGTCTTGATAATACACAGGCGCCTCGTGTTAACTCTACCGAATCTAGTGATGGTGTTGCGTTGGCTCAGAATAGTTCTGTGCTCAAGTCAAGTCGAGATGGATAGCGAAAGAATATAATTGCTCCAGAAAAAGTGCAGTTTGAGCGCATTGGTTTACATTTGTGATTTCTCGTAGCTGGTGTTTGCTTGATTTCTTTATTCTAAAATCGTGGACATTTTCTATGTTGATTATAGACTATAGCGGCAGTATTGATAGTAATGGCTGGCGACCTGCTCGCGATCATAAAATCTACATTAATCTTCAGAAGAAAGCTTGGTATCCGGTGATGCTATATGCAGGCTAGATGAATATAGAGCTGCGGTATTTTACATGATGGCGAGAAATTCTATATATTTAATGCTACTACCAGCCGATTTCAGCCAGGTCTTTTCAGTTTATTTTCCTGTTAGTGAAGCGAAGAGGTATTGACTTTTTGAGTAGTAAACTTCTATGCAAGAGAGTTAGTATGGATTTTGTTGATCGGATTGTGTTAGATTATTTAAGCTGTGATGTTGATTTTATAGAGAGTGATTGCTATAATACTAAGCGTATGCCGTAGCTCAAGCTGGATAGAGCGTTGGCTTGCGGCCAAGGTCATCAAGTTCGAATCTTGTCGGGTGTACCAATTTATTTTGCAGTTATTCTTTACACATGATGAGTCTTGAATCCTGCTGTGGTAAATATCTATGGAGAGGGATGCAGGAGTGGTTGAACTGGCTTGTCTCGAAAACAAGTGTACTATATCGGTACGAGGGTTTCGAATCCTCTCTCTCCGCCATATACTTTGTGGGATTTAATTATACCAATATGGAGATCAATAACTTGGTCTCCATTTTGTTACACTAGTATATTATTTTGCAATTAATAAATAAGGATATCTTACGATATCACATTTAACCAAGCTACAATTTGGTATTACGCCTACATGTCCAAGTCATAGGTTGCGATATTTGCCTTGATCCTTGGTATGTTGGACCACGCACTTGAATCAGGACACAGCTACTGGCCAAGAGGTGATTCACTGAGGGTTGATGCCGGTGCTTACTCAGGTTTAGCCTAATCGATTAATTGCACCACCTGTCTGGAAGGCCTTTGCTGAAGTCCATCAAATATTATGAATCCACCTGGTAATGTGACTTTGTTTTATCCTGATCTGTAGCTTGCTTCCGAAAATGACGATCCTCCGACCACGAGATTGAGAAAATACATGCTCCTCGTGTGAGCGTAAAGCTTGTAGAAACTTTGCGTGGAGCCGGTATTCTGTATCAGACAAGTTGGTTTCTTTTTGCTGCGCTGGCGCTGAGGTTGCTCCACCATGTTGTTGATAGTTGGTTTACGAGGTGGCGGTATTGGTTGAATTAGAGTCAAAGCTACTGCAAGACCTTGCACTTCCAGAAGGTTTCCTTCATTGTTAATGCTGCCCGACTGGCAGTGTTGGTGCTGACTTTGAATACTAGCAGCCGTGCTGCAAAAGTAGGGGTCGAAAATGAAATCCTATAAGTAGAGCACGATTGCGCCCGCCGCAGCAGCTATAAGTCTATTGCGTTATAAAGTCATAGTTTTCATTTGTTATAATTTTCTCCTCATCTATCTATTTGTTCAGTCGTCCTGATGCAAATTTCCCTATAATAAACGCAAGTATAAAGATTAATAAAGTCTATGTCAATAATTTGGTTTAAATAGAATTATGTGAGTATGCTCACTACTAACTGATTCAATCAGAATATGATATATCCTAAATGTTGCTGTAATTTTTCGTCTAAAATGCTACGACAATACTATTATATGCGACATAGTGATATCTGGTACGCTAAATATACAATATGTACTAACAAATAATGTACAAAGTGAGTATGATTAAGGTAATAAATAGGAGGAAAATGACTCGCTTTACATCGTAAAGCGTCGACTTGACAGCACTGGTGAAAGCGTTTGGTGCGGAAATAAAATTAATAATGGAGTTGAGTTGCAGCAGCTGCAGGTTTGCCTGATCAAAGTGTAACAAGGTTGCACTGAAATATCTAGTGATCCAATTAACTCTGTTTGATGGAGTACTACCGAACAATTAAAGCTTGAATCTATTATTAATACTGCTCTACAGAATATTGAAAGATGATCACAGACTTTCCGATGTAATTGCGTCTGAGCTTCTGATAAAAGGCAATTTACAAAAGCGTTGCTGGGTGATTATAAAGATTCAGCCGATCTATACATAATTAAATTCCCAGAATAAACTGAAAGAAGGTGTAAGCTTGGTTTTATTGAGATAAGCGGCCTTGTGGTGGTGAAGTATCTTTTGATATTCACACGTTTAGCCACAACAATTGATCCAAAAGATGAATTATCAAAATATGTATAGGTGTGATTACTAATATCGCTATGCTTTGCACGCAGCCAAGATGCTCTTGAAGTTCCACCAATATACACATATGCGGTTGCTGTGGGTCTAAGCTGCAATGCCTGAAAATCCAGCCGAAAGTGCCTGGATATAATCACATGTCAGTGTGGATTATCTACCCTGGGGTAGTACGCGCGTGTAATAACGCTGGTGGTACTCAACCTCAATTATCAAATTGTGATGAATGTTGATGATGATATGAATCGATCGCTAAAAGCAGTACGTGATACTTCATGTGGATTGCTAAGGCACTGGCGAGCCATAGAGTATTGGGTTTGCTAAATTGCACGCTCCGCTAGCTCTCACTGTGAGACGAGCGATACTGAATCAACTGGACCAGTTCCTTTTATTAAAATAGATTGATACAGCGCTATTTGCAGTTTCACGCAAAGGGTAGACAGCTGGGGCGACGGCAATCTCTATGGAGAGTGGCATTGAATTTCCCACGTTGTTGATCTTCCGGCAAAATTCACCGGTGATCACCTTATGTACCGTGCGCGTTTTGCCAATACTGCGGTCGACCATTCTCACGGTAATTTATGAGCCGAGTAGAACAAAGATGAGATTGGTATCTATTTGATCCAGCGAAAACTTCCAGGTTAACGTGAACTTTACATGGGAAAAGAATTTTTCCAGAGCGATATAAAAGTATATATTAAACTAGCAGAAGCGGGTAAAATTACGTGAGTTTGACTTCAGCCGTCGACTAGTTTAAACAAAGTCGCTTACTGGCCTACACAAAGCAACTTCACATCCATGGCTAACATGGAAAAGGAATACTATTAATCTTCGAGCTTTAAATAATAATCTGGAACGATTCATTTTAAGTAATTTGTGTGCTGAGTACTTTACCACCAAAGATAAAGATAATATAACGGTTTGTAATTTGGTTAGTGTGTCTTTCTCGCCACCTAATAATAGTAATGAATGGGACTGTGCGGATTGGCTTGAAGATGGCATGATCGCGTAACAATCAGACAGCTTGATAATTTGATTGATGTTACCAAAACTATCTGTTCCAGAGGCAATGCGTACTTCATAAACCAAACTCGTGCGCTGGGACTTGGTGTGAACGCTACTGATGTTTTAGAGTTAAGATTAGCTTATGATGAGTGAAGAATCCTATGGATTGATGAGATGAGGTTGACAGAATTTATCGGATTATCATGCTATTGATGAATCCAGCAAACTGCTCAAGCATTTGAGATCTTATCCAGCATTTTGAAGGAAGATGGCTCGAGCAGCAATTCTACCTGTTCACGACACGATTGATATGAAACTTGATCGTGATATTGACGTTAAAATCCAGCCGTAATAGTAGTTTTAGATTGGGACAAATTACGCTCTAAGGTTAAGGTATGCGTAATGCTACCGTTAGAGCGGTGCTCCTACCAAATATTAACTGGACATATAACGGGCACTACTCTGGTTTGGATCCTAGATTTGCACACAAATTTTCAGCCGAGGCACTTTAAATAGTAAATTTTAGAAGTTAATCCTAATTTGGTGCGTGAGCTTCAAAGATCGTGAGTTTATGGAATGAAGTTAAAGATGAATTACTTGCTAGTAACGAGGTGATATTCAAAATGACGAGCAATTCCAGATGAAAGTAAGATGTCTGTTTATAAAACTAGTTTTCGAAATCTTGCCATATGCACTTTATTGAAGTTGCTGCCGTGCGCAAAAAGTGGGTTGACCAAGGCGATTAGCCGCAATGTGTAATCTAGAGAACGCGCGACGATTGATGGATGTCGTAAAAGCATTTGTTCAAGCGTGGCGCCGTGGCTAAACAACCTGTAGTTTACGTGAGAAACTCGTCACCAATCAGGCAAACGACAGTTAGGATCTGATAAATCTCGGCGAAAAATCAGGCAACACAGATTCACGAAAAGTTGGTTTTGGTTTTGCGCGCACGCAAAGAAATAATTTGGAGGTAGTAGAAATGAAGAAAGATAATCAAACTTTGGAATCTTAGGATCTGGCGTTCGTGATGGTTTGCAGCTGGTACCCGTGCGCTGCCGAATGGGCTTATCGTCTATATAATCAAGCGGTAGCAATCATGGTTTCAAACGAGTTCAGTTGGTGCAGGATTTGTAGATTTTAAAAACTTACGAAGATGAGATGATGCTTAAAACAGTTATTAGCTACTTAAATCCAAACGAGTTACTTATTAATAAGTCGTTGACTTTGCCGTTATCCTTGTGTTAATGGGCAGAATGTCATTTGTATCCCTATCTAAGCAAATGTGGGAAGAAGCTAATCACTTTATGACATTTGAATATATTGTTAAAGAACTTTCCCGTTCAATCGTGAAGAATTTATGCAGCAGGTTGGAAAAGAAATCACTACGAATAAAGGCAACCTTTCAAACAAAATATATTACTCGTATGATGGAAGAAACGCCCAGACGTAACAACAACCAGGGGCAAGAAAGGATTTTGTGCGTAATTTAGTTGCTTACAATATTGTGTTAGAAAGGTATTTGAACCTATTCAGGTTATGGGTGAGAATGAGTTTCCGTCGCCGTAATTTACTACATGTGTTGGTACATTGCTTGATTGGGGTTACAAGAGATGAAATCTACATCTGGAATTTGGTATTAATCTGCTCCTTACTATATTGCACGAAAATCTGATCTACAGGATCCAGAATTGCAGATGAAATACACCAATCTAATTTTGCAAGCAGTTAATTAGAAGGGCTTATAATCGTGATATGTTGCAAATGGGTGCAGGTCTAATGCTGATTATGTAAATCAATATGTTAAATTTATGACCGATCGCCGCTTAGAAATTGGGATTTGAACCAGAATATCATGTAACCGTCCAGCAAAATGGATGGCTGTAACGACACTTTGGAGCTGGTTAATTTCTTTGATACAAACGAGGCTACACGAGAATGTACTACAAATAGACTAATTATTAAATAATATGAAGAGAAATTTAATAATGCATCACAGTATATCGAAATACCTGACCCTTGAAAGCTAAGGCTATCGACGACTATTACTGCGGCTCAGAACAAAGCTAAAATTGTGCTAACAAAAACAATACGGCCTTTGTTCAGTCGATCATCAGATCTTACTAATAATGCGAGGTTGCCAGTAACTAGCTTAATATTGTATTAATAATTGCGTAAGATTTATTTTTACAGTGGTATAGTTATAAGGAGTAATATTGTAAGGAAGTATGAATAAATCCTCGAAAATATATTTTTGTAACTGGTGTGTTGTCAGGTGTGGGCAAGGGATTACTGCCATGAGTATTGACAGTGCTACAAGCTAAGAGCGTTAGTGTTTCGGTTCAAAAATGTGATCCCGTACCTGAATGTGGACGCTGGTTATTGAATCCAAAGAGCACGGCGAATGCTTTGTGATTCAGGATGGCGCCGAGGACATGATTTGGATTTGAGGGCGTGTTGCTTTAGATTTGGAGTTAACGCAGAAAAATGCGACGTTGTCGAACGATTGCTGCGTGACTTGATCGCTGATGAGCGGGCAGGTAAATTCGGCGGTCGAACCGGTGCCAGATGGTGCCGCGTTTGTTAATTCCATCAAGCCATTCGCCTTGGCGGCTGAGGGCGATATTCATCGTGGAGATTGGCGGTACGGTCGGTGACTATAATGAGGAGAAGCGAGTTTCATGAAGCAATCGCGGTTTTGCGCTGGATGTCGGACAGAATTAACTTATTTGTGCATGGTGTATGTACCGTTTCTTGAAGCGTCGCACGAATAAAGACCAACCAGCTCAGAATGCGCTGGCGGATTTATGATTTTGGTATTATGCCTGATGTGGTGGCGGTGCGCACCAGGGGCCACGACAAGCCGCCGCGCAGTATAGGCGAAAAAAATTGCTATTTCGTCAGGCGTGCGCCGTGAGGATTATGATGCCGAATGTCGATACAGTGTATGAGTGTGTTGTTACCGAGATTTAGGTAATTTGTTAAGTGAGTTTACTGGTAATACGGTGAAAGCCAGATTTGCAAAAATAGAATATTTAGCGGGCGGACAAGACGAATTACTAAGCGAGGTCAATATAGGTTTTAGTAGCAAAATATATTGATAATTCTGATACCTATCTGTGTTGACCGAGGCGCTAAAGTCTGCTGCTTGGGCGAATAAAGCGAGATTTCCATCAAGTGGATTAACGCTGGGACAGCGAGTGAAGCTGATTTTGCTAGCGTTGGCCTTATCGTGGTGCCAGGTGGTTTTAATTGCGCGTGGCGTGGAAGGTAAATTGCCGCAGCCGGTGTCTAAACACAAAAGCCTTATTTGGGTATTTGCTAGGTTTGCAAGTGGCGGCGGTGATTGCGGCGGCGCGCCTGGGTGGCGTGGCAATTCTATGTGAAAGAGTTCGGTGCTTGTCTAGCTCTAATGTGGTTTATATCTGGACGGCCAGCAGGGCAAAGTCGACTAGCGGCACTATGCGTTTGGAGGTAATTATCAACAGTGCTGAAAGCGGCTCATTAACTTCTAGATTATATGCTGCTACAAATATTATTGAACGTCATCGACATGAATGCAAGGGTAAATCAGAATTCGTTCAAAATATAGAAGATGGTGGACTAATTATCTCTGGTACGTCGCCAGATAATAAACTGGTAAATTCGTTGGAAAAACTTAAAATGCCAAATGTTTTATAGCAACTCAGGCTCACCCCTGAATTTAGATCACGCCCATTCCGTCCTCATCCGTTGTTTTATGGATTGATTCATTACAGTGATTGAGAACTAAATAATTTATGCTTATAGATAATGGTGGCTTGTGATACAATGACTCTTAATAAATTAAACAGGGTATTTGTATGGCGAGAGGGCAAAAAAATCTTCAAAAAAGATCTAATACTAAAACTACTAGTGCAAAATGTGACCAAATCAGTGAAGACCAATAAAAAGACTGACAAAGTAGTTAAGGCTAAAATTGCTCAGGTAGCTAAAAACTTTTCAGGCTCATTTGGCTGGTTATGGTTTATCCATGAACAGGGTGTAATTGGGCTGGCTGTTGGTTTGTATAGGTACCGCTGCTGGCGACACTGTTAAAAACTAGTTAGAAGGATTTATTGCTTAATCATTCAGTTTATAGTTGGCTCAAAGAAACTTAGAAAGCTGTATCGCTTAGGGTTGAAATGCTTGGTCGCGTTGCTGGTTAAAGTGGGAGCTTGCTTTTGTTTTCAGCGCCATTAAACAGTCATAACTGCGTTTTGTAATTCATTGATTATTAATCTTGCTAAGCTAAACAAATTAGACAAGAAAAATAATCAATAAATTATTCAGAAATTCTGATTTTTACTTGCCAAGTGTTTGGTATAATGGTTATGTCGAAAGCTTAAAGATTTTGTGGGTTGATCTAGAAATGACTGGACTTGATCCTTCAAGACAAGATACTAGGAGTGGCGGCTATTGCAGTTGGGACTTAACGAGGTTGGGAGATTCAGATCGCCGTTAAGGTAGATGATTCATTAATTTCTGCCAGATTTAAGGCTGAGCACAATTTTTTGGGATGCAAATCCGGATGCTAAATGATGGGTTAATTTTGCAAAATTCTCAAGCTAAACTAACATCAAAACAGGTTGAAAGAGGATATTTAAAATTTACTAAAGAATATTTTATGCATGACGAACCAATTCTTTAGCTGGTAACTCTATTCTTGGATAGAAAATTTATAGACCGTGAATGGCCTAACTTAGGTTCTTTATTACGTACAGAATGCTTGATGTTAGTGCTTGGAGGTTGTGTTTGATGGTAAGTATGGGAAAAGATTTGCCAAACCAGGGCTCATCGCGGATGATATAAAGGCAGTATTATGGAATTAAAATATTACTTAACAAGTACGGATTTCAAGTGATAACTCATAAAGGCTAGAAGATTTTTTTGCCTAGAATTTGATGGCGCGTGGCTTGATTCCCTTTTGGAAAAGGATTTTTTACGTCTATAAATTAGATCTAAAAAAATGAAACAAGCAAAGGTAAAATGTTTGCATTAATTGCTGAAAATTTAATCCTGTGCGCATAAGTTTAAAATGTGATCCGCAACTTTCTCCCAATTTGCAGACAAAGTATGAATCAGTCTTGCTTGGATACTTACCATTTAAACAGAAGACACTGGATTACGATAATCTGTAGCGGTCAACTTACCGAAAGTGAGATAAAGATTTAATTCGATTAAGTTACCGTTTAGTGAATTGATTCTAAATAAATTTGAGCTCATCAAAGTGCTTTTTTGATGCTTTCTATTTTGTGCGTATTTTTTGTGAATTCACGCATTGAAGCGCGCGTGTTTATTTTATCTATTCTGTTAGGCGTTGCTAGCATCGTATCTAAACGATATATACAATTTGCTGACTATAAGCGCGATCATAGGTTGCATTTGGTCGGGCATTCTCTCTAGTTGAATTCTTCTGGTTCTTTTGCTGTAGGTTTTGCTGTAGCTGCTTTAGAATCAATACCACTCTTGACTACAGAAGGTCTGCCATTTCTGTAATTGATCCCAGTAATTGTGAATTAAGTGAGCTATTAATAACGTAATTTACTACTCTTTATCTTTCTTTAACAGTTTAGTTATTTCTGATTGTCTACATGCTGAGAAAGAAGATTCGTTTAAATTTGATACACCTTTGTTATTAGGTGTAAAAAGCATTAACATGGCTGCTAATATTCAACTCAATAATACCAATCCCAATGAAAACGTCTTTTTTACTGATGGTTTATTGCCTATAGTTACACTGTCAGTTGGATTTGGTCTGGAGCTATTCCGCCCTAAATAATCGACAACATACTGACCATTAATAATTTGACCTGGTACATTTGCACCTATTAGAAGATGGCTTAGCTGTATTTAGATGAGGTCGATGCTGCCTGGCTTGTTATCTAATTTCTTTTTCGCGAGGAGAATACCAACTACTTGATGAGGTTCTTTTGCGGTTGATTCGCGACCTGGGTGGTTGTTGAGTTGAGAGAATAAGATATTGGGTCTACTGATATGGCGCGTTCTGAAATTGTGGATTCTGTGGTTGATTTATAGGCGTTTGATATGGTTGGAATCTGGCTATATTGATTTTGAGTATTTTGTTGATACTGCGTTTGGGAAGCTGGCTCTGGTGATTTGGCTGCACATAAAATTTCCGTTAGCTGGACTGAAGTTTGCTGCGGATATTGTTGGCTGCTGCGGAGTCAGTTGACCAACTGATTTAGCTATGATGTCTGTTAATCATAAACACGAAGGTAATTACAAGTGTGGATACTATAATAAAAGTCATGCAGATGCCAAGAAGAGGTGCGTGGTCGGCTGGCTGTGAAGACATTGATGGCGAATATATTGAATTAAAGCGAGCAGGACGTAATTTCAAAGGTTTAAGTCCTTTTTGCAGAGAAGACGCCAAGTTTTGTTAGTCAGAAAAAATATTTGGCATGATTTTAGTATTAATAGAGGTGCAGAATATTTTTAGTTTTATTATGAGTTGGGAGGTTGGGCTTTAGGGCTCTTGTGAACTTTTAGCACGCAAAGGCAAATGTTGATCTTAGTTTGTATAAAACGATAAACATCGTGATATTACTAAAAAACAGCAACATTGAAATCAATAATGGGCTTGCAAAGTTTTTTCAGCATCAAATGATAAACAATAGATCAGCGGTTGAATATATTTTAAAAGCGCAAAATCAGCAAAAATATTGCGATGAGATTTTCAATGAGTTATGCACAAATAAAAATAATATTTTAATGAATTTTTTACTAGAAGGGTTTACTACAAGAAATTAGTGAAGCAGGCTTATCTAATAGATTTGGCGGTGGTTTATTTAAAAATAGAATGATGATTCCGTGTGGATGTGAGTGGTGGGATTGTTGGGTTTACAGGCCGTTATTGAAGATGATCCAAATGCTCAAAATATCTAAATACTGCCGCAAACCTTTATGATAAATCCTGGCATGTTTTGGCCTGGCTCAGAGCAAAGAATCAATACGACAACATAATTATTATGCTGTTATAGTTGACAATCTAGATGTTGTGGTAATCATCAGGCAGAATTAATTATGTGGTTGCGACAGCTGGAGCACACGATGACTATTCATCACTTAAAAATAATGAAGACGATTTGGTAAAAATATTAGACTTCAGCTTTTGATGAGTGATAAAGCTGGACTAGCCGCTACAGAACGAGCAATCTCGGAACTCAAGAAGCTAAACGATAGATTTGAGTGTGACTATCTTTACCAGATTATGCCAAAAGGCCCTGATGAGTTAATTCAGCGCGACCTAAACTTTGGCAGGCGCAATTGATGCTTATAGACGGCGGTTGACTGGATTTTGCATATTATTATAAAACCAACGATATCTCTACAGCAGCCGGTAAACGTGCATACTACGGCGGTTTGGCTGTTGTTAATTTGCAAAGATCAGTTGAGAGGGATCGTACCTGAGAGAAAATGGCTGAAAAGATTGAGAACGACATAGAAGTTTAAGTAAATGAAAATAATTCCAGATACTACAGAAATTGCTCATCGTAGGTTGTAAAAGGTAAATCCACAAAATAAATCTACACAATCTGATTTGAACTAGAAGATAATTTATTGGCACACAAGTCACTAACAAATATGTTTGTGATTTAATTTTAGATGAACCGATTGAGATATTTCATGGTGATAATCAATATAATCTATTAAACTCATTAAAATAATTTGCTTGACTTGCAAAATCCTCTGGTATGTAAAAATACACTACTACTATGTACAGGCCGATACAGGAATATGCAGGGTGGAGTGACCAGGATTGTCACCAATGAAGCCTCCGCCTCATCCATATATAATAAAGGGCAAAATACAAAAATATAAAAAAAAAAATTATTAACCCATACAACTCTTCAGGATGCCGAAGATGTTGAGAATGATAACAAAACGCGCGAATTGTAAAAATTCAAGCATTAAATAAAGTTATTCGATGAGAACCGCCTAAAGATAATCAGATATTGTTGATGCGACACAGGTGGTTTTGATGAACAAACATTGATGATTTGGCAGATGAAAATGATGAACAAACCTTAAATGGTCAATATTTAGATGACGTTAGTGATGATTCAGTTCGTCTATATTTGCGTGAGGTGGTAAAATACCACTACTTAGCGCGAAGAAGAAATGGGTTAGCGCACCGTGTAGTTCAAGGTGATAAAAAACTAAAGATAAGATCAGCAGAGGCAAACTTGTACGCTTGGTAGTAAGTATTGCTAAACGATATAGCAGGCGAGGTCTTGACTTCTGGAGCTTAATACAAGAAGGCAATACTGGTTTACTACGTGCCGTTGAAAAATTCGATCCAGATAAAGGATTTAAATTTAGTACTTATGCAACATGGTGGATTCGCCAGGCTATTACGCGTGCTATAGCTGATCAAGCGCGAGTAATTCGTATACCTGTGCGCTATGGTTGGGCTTATTAATAAACTCTTACGTACTCAGGACGGATGACACCAGAATTAAATAGAGAACCTACTATTGAATTATCTAAAGAGCTTGATATGGAGCCGAATAAGGCCAGATACGTAATGAAGATTAAGCAGGATATTCACTCTTGACGCTGGCGTTGGGCGTGATGGTGATGAAGAGGATAGTGTTCTGGGTGATTTTATCGAAGATGAAAGATGCTGCTACGCCAGAAGAGTCTGCTTCAAGCCAATTACTCAAGAAACGGGTGCAAGGGATTTTATCTAGTTTAGCGATCGTGAACAAAAATTATTAAATGCGTTTTTGGTTTTAGAAAATGGTAAAAATCTACTCTTGAAGAGTTGGCCGAAATTTGCGGTTACGTGAGCGCATTAGACAGATTGAGCAAAGCTTTAGCTAAGTACGTAAACATAAAGATACAAAAATTACACGAATATTTAAATTAAATCTAAATATTCAAATTAATTAATAAAATGTAAAAAAACTATTAAGCTCTTTATCTGCTTGGTCTTAAGAATTGTTGAGATCGCCGTCGTTTATTATATGATCGGCGATGGCGATCCACCCTTCTCAAGATTTTCAATTTCAATAGTCGTTCAAGTGACTCATTGAGCTACGGGGCAAACTGGTCGATTGTGGCGACATGGCGCAGATGTCTAGGTGCTAAGAGTGCAACTATGCTCATTTCATGAGGAAATTCATGCTTTAAATTTATTCTGTCCAACAAGCCCATCGGCGATAATGCGGCGGTGTCCGCATTAATTAAATCCTTAAATTGTCTGACTGGTGCACTATTACATCTGGACCTTCTTCTTGACGTAACTTCCTCACGCATCATTCGTTCATTAAGCTTGATGGGTTCAAGTCCAGAATCTTTAACTGCTTATGTAAGATTACTCCGCCAAAGTGAACTGGATAGCCTTTTGCATTAAGTAATCGACTGTGAACTTTCCTGCTCCTGGCATACCTAAAGGCAATAATTTTGGCATTTTGGATTATTCATGGGCTAATTTTATCAATTTATCCAGAATTATGCCAATATATACAAGTAAAATTGCATGTTTGAATAACAAACTTTTGGGTGATACAATGGTACACTTATAAAGGCAACGTGATTATTGATGGAAGTCTGTTTTTACCGTGGTTATTATGCAATGCCAGGTTTAAGCACTAAAATGGTATCCCAGCTGGAGGAGTGTTTGGGTTTGCAAGTTGGCCTTGAGATTGTCACTTGAGCTAGAACTATGTTTGTGTAGCTTGGGATACACTAGCTGGTGACACGTGAACGCCTCGAATATCCTACATATGCAGCCGCTGGACGTGAGACACCTCCATCAGATAATCAGATCCGTGTACACGAGATCTGTTAGATGCTTTTGGCCGGCCTTTCATGCGAACTTTGACGATTATGAAGCTGACGATATAATGGGAACGATTTCATAATGGCTGAGCAGAACGGGATTGAAACTTGTCTTGTTGCTAGTGATTTGAGATATGCTGCAACTTGTCAGTCCGTTGACCAAAGTTTATGCAATGAAGCGTGGTCTTTCGGAATATTGAAGAATATGATCCGTCTATTTTCAGAAAATAAACTGCGTAAAAGTTAGTCAGTTTTTGATTTAAAGGCACTTAAGATAGCGGTGATTAATATTCCTGGTGTTCCTGGTATGAGCGATAAAACAGCTGTTGCCTTGCTGAAAGAGAAGTTTGAATCGCTTGATAATATTCGCATATATATAGAAATTATCAAAACCTGCTTGGGCAGCTACTTGCAGGTAAGGAAAGAGATGCTTATATAAGTCGTAAGAGGATTGGTCAAACTTATGGTGACGCCTCGGTGAGTTTTGATTTAAAATCTGCGGATATCCATAATCTTGATGTTGTAAAATTGCTGCACTGACTTTCAGTAAGTTCGAATTTAATTCTTTAATTAAAAAGACTTACCACCAGCTATGCAAGATGAAAAATCTCACAGGGGTTTATATATACCACCAGTATCTCAGCCAGTGAGATATATCACCCTTAACTAGTAAAATCGACTTAGTGCTGAAAACAGCAGTACATACAATTGATGATAAAATTATTAGTGCACCTAATCGTTCTAAGGCGTTTATTTGCGATGTAACAAATGCTCCAGACTTAGTATTTGATCTAATATCTACAACTTCAAAATGATTTTGCTATGATGTAAAGATACTTTTTACACAAGTTAAATGTGCATTAAATATTAATATTGTTGTTGATAAGGTTTTTGATATAAAACAAGCTTCATTTTTAATTGATCCCACTTATACGAGATAGGAGTTTTGTCGTCAATTGTGGTTGGTGAGATTGTTGATGAATCTAATCCTGCTAGCCAGCACTACAGCAATTTGGAGCCCATACGATACTCAAAATGGAGAAATTTAAGAAATGATAAGATTCTTAGGCCAAAATTGCAACAGATTTTGATTTTCCACTAGCTCCATTGCTATTTAAGATGGAAAAGCGAGTAGTTAAAATCAACACTAGTTATTTGGCAGATAAGGAGCCATGAAATTGGTAAAAATATGAAGAATTACAACAAAATATGATATAGCAGGGACTCATAACTTTAATATTGCTACAGTCCTTGCACCCAACTTTCATAGATATGTTGTTTATAAAACTACAATTACCTACCACAGGAATAAAGAAGGGTAAAACTGGACATAGTACGGGACAAAAAGCGAACTTAATAAATTACGTGGTTTTGCATCCAGTTAGTGAATTAGTGGACAGACCTGTGAGCTAGCTAAGCTTTAAAATACTTATGTTGATGCTTTTACCAAAACTTGTTGGATAGTACCGATTACATGGCTTGATCACTTTAACCAAGATGTGGTTTCAACTGGTAGATTGAGTCAACCCATCCTAATTTGCAGAATATCCCAGTCGCAGTACTGGGTAAGAAAAGAGTAGAAATGCATTTATGGCGGATGAAGATAATATTTTAGTTAGTGCGAGATTATGGTCAGTTTGGAGCTTAGGTTGGCGGCAATTATGTATGCGGTGATGAAGATCTCAATTAATGACTTTAATAATGATATTGGATATCCATACAAGTTATCGTGCTAGCGACGTTTATAAAATACCAATGGATCAGGTAACTTCAAACCAGCGACGTAATGCTAAAGTGATTAATTTTGGTGTTCTTTTATGGTATGAGCCTCGCATGGATTGAGTGCTACTTAGGAATGGCCGTCTGAAGCAGTTTATTGATGATTATTTTAATCTAAGGCGTCCGATTCGCGAGTTTATTGAAGAACTTTTGGAAAAAGCCAGAGAATGAAAGGTTATGTGACCACTTATTTTGGTCGTAGCCGTCCAACGCCTGATGTGAAGTAGTAGTGAACACATAATGGTGCGTGAAGCGGCAGAGAGCAGCGGCAAATATGCCAATCCGAGGAACTGAGGCTGATTTAATGAAGAGACCCGTGCTAAGAACTGGAAGAAAAACTTGGTAATTTAGGAGAGCAAATTTTGCAAATACATGATTCAATTTTAGTGGAATGTCCAAACGATGCAGATAAAGTGGTTGAGATTTTACGATTTGAGATGATGGAGTCTGTCGCGCCAGAATTAGATATTAAACTCAAAGTTGATATAAAAACTGGTGAGCACTGGGGGAGAATTATAAGGGTATAATGAATGATATATGTCGTTAGTTAAACCTAGAACCACCAAGCGGATTTCCTGAATATCTACCAGCCGAGCAAATTGAGATTTAACCGATTGGTTAATGTTGTTGAGGCGAGTTTTATTGCAGAGTATGGATTTTCTCCCATAGATACACGTGATCTAGAACTTTCTGACCAGTATTATTAACTAAAAGTGGTGGTGGAGACGGAACAACAGATTTATCGTTTTATAAAGGAAGCAACGATCTAACAATGAGGAGTCATCTTGCGGTCCCTTTACGACTAGATAAGGTTGCGCAACATGAATCAGAGTAATTCTTCCTTTCCGTCGGTATCATATTGCGAGGTTCACCACTGCGGTGAAAGAGCTCAAGCAGGGCGATTTAGAAATTTTATCAGTGTGATATTGATGTAATTGGAAGCAATAGTGTTGCAGTGGACGCTGAAGATGCCTATAAATGCATAATAAAATTTTTGGAGCAGTTTGATATTGGAGGAATTTACCGTTCATATTAATAATCGTACCAAATTTTCCAAACGGTTTTGAATCTCTTGGTTTTGTCTCATATCTCAAAGGATGTTCTACGTATTGTGGACAAGATAGATAAAATATCCGCCAATAGTTCACAGAGGAACTTGAACGATTGGAGATCTTTCTGCCGATCAAATCACCCGCCTACGAAATTTATAAATATCAATGGTAGTAAAGATGTTATCTTGAACAAACTGATATCTCTTAATTGTAAGTCAGATCAATTTTAAGCAGGGTGTGAAAGAGGTCGATTAGTAAAAACTATTCGCGTTTTGGTCTATCAGATAGCCGCTTTTATGATTGGATTTGAGGATAGCGCGAGGACTAGACTACTTACGGGCACGTCTATGAAAACTACGCTAAATAATCCGCAAATTGGTAGTATTTGCTCTGGCGGACGATATGACAATTTAGCTAACCAGTACACTAAAAATATTTACCTGGCGTAGGTAAGTCTCTATTGGTTTGTCGCGATTGTTTTATAAATTATGTGAGAATAGGCGCGATTGAGTTAACAAGGTTCAGCTCGGCTGAGGTGGTTGTTATGCCTATCGGTGACTGGTCGATTACTGCTAGTGTAAAAGATTGCAGAAAAGATTACGTAGCCAGTATAAATACCATGCTTTATACCGAAGAAAATAATATGCGTAAAGATAAAATAATACAGATAAAAATGGGATTTGAATGGGTTGTTCTAATTGGTGAGGATGAGTTATTAACGGAAGAAGTTATGCTATATGTTGACTGGTGAGTCGATAAGAATTAAAATCTGTTGAATTAGATAGTTTTCATTGGATAAAATATAGCAGCATTAATATTTTATTTAGATTGACATACCGCCTCTGTTATGCCACAGATGGTACAACATGAAGCGTGCAAGAAATTCTCAACTTTTACCAGTGATTATTATAGTTGTTGTTGTGATTATTAGTGTTGCATTGATAGCTCACTTTGGTTCGTACTTTTATTCTGGTAATGGTTCCTCTAATCAGCAACAGCAGCAGCTGGATGAAGCTGCGACTACTTATACCGCGATTGACAGGGGCGTACAGATGACAATACGTGGTGAGATAACGGCTGATGAAAAATTTCGCTCATATCGTATAACTATTGCTCCAAATTCTCGTGTCGCGACAACTTATGCTGCCACCTGGATCAAACTATTGATAATGTATCACCAGAGTAACAATAGTAGAGACCTAAGTGAAGGAATTTGTTTATGCGTTAAATCGTGCAGGTATGGTAAAGCGGGTAATTTCTTTTAACGGTTGACAGGATGATGATACGCGTGGATTGAGCAGCCGCGCAAAATATTAAATTTGAACACATTTGCAGAACGGTCGTTCTGTCAAACGATTATGGACAACTCACCTGTAAGGGACAAGGGTTCTTTACGGCCAACGCTTCTCAACTAAGCGATATAAGTTCTTGCTCAAATTCTCGGAAAACAACTACTAAGTAAGATTAATGCATCAAAATAGAGTTTTTGTGCCTGAATTACTAGAAGACGAAAACTATACGGCGGGGGATTGCAAGATATTATTACTGGCAAAAATTGTTCAAAAGTGAGTTTACGATTCTCCAAAAGAGCTTTCAAATTCACCCAGCGATGTTAATAATTTTTCTATATGGATCTGAAAATAACTTCCTGTTCGTCGGCGTGCTAGAGTTTTAAGATTGATTTATCGACTAATTACACGCTGGTTATTCATTTAAAAAGTACTGGTCAAATCATTTATAGGGGAGATATAAAATTTGGTGCAGGGCATCCTAACGACTCTGTAATCGGCGAGCTTCCAGATAAAAAGTACTAGGGTTAGTTTTTGATTTTGAAGATGGTGGTAAGCTGTTTTTAATGATCAACGTAAATTTGGATGATAAAATTAATACCTTCTTTAGAAGTCAAAGAAAATTTACCATTTATGCAGAAGGTGGCCCTGAACCTCTTGATGATGATTTTACTGTCGAAGATTTGTACATAGATTTTGAACGACGCGAGAATACGTCTATAAAAAGCAGCCTTGCTTGATCGAGACCGTGGTTGCTGGCATTGGTAATATATATGCCGATGAGGCCTATGAGGGAGCGAATAGATCCACGCCGCCGAGTTAAAAGATATTACTAACGATGAATTTAAAATCACTCTACAACGAGGTGCGATATGTTATGGATCTTTCAATAGTGGCAGTACTGATAGAAATTATGTTGATGCAGAAGAAATAAGGGCAGTTATCTAGAGTTGCTCGAGTTTTTAGGGCGCGGAAGGTCCAGGCTTGTAGCGCTGCGGGCATATTATCGAAAAAGATAAAACATGCTGGGCGCGGTACTCATATTTGCCCTGGATGTATGCACTAGAATGTTATACTAATAAAAGATGATAACTCTGATTTTGTGAAAATGCATATGAGCGTGATAGCCAGCTAGATAAATTAATCAGTCAATCTTTTGATCGATATGATGGCCAGAATTAATGCTAATCAGCTCAGTCAAATCATGCTTGGGTGTATCTTTTGTTCAATCCAAAGTAATATTAGTGTTATCTATAATTTGGTGAAAATAAGTTTATGGAATTTTGGGTGAAGTTTAACGGATGATATTATATCGTGCAGGAATAATAGTATTAATTGACTCCATAGATAAACGTTCAAAAACTTTTTAAGTTATTACAGCTAACATTATTGAATGTAAAACCACTTGCGACCTGTCGGCGGCATGGCTTTTGAGTTTTGCAAAGTCAAAAGATATAAAATTATTACCATCTGCGGCAGAAGAAATTGTAGATGAACTGATCAGTATAAATTAAAAGCATGAACTAGATCGTTTATCTGTTATGGGTGACATAACGTTTCTGAAGTAGTAAAAGTTCACCCGCGTCAATTAAAAAGATATGAGCATGATTTTGCTAGAACTGGCTATAAAAAGGTGATGAAGCTAATCTTAGGATTGCTATAAAAGATACACAGATAATTAGTGATCCATATAAAACATTTGGTTTGATTGGTGTCTGAGTTTTTAATATAAGTGCAATAGTTTTAGAGCCTAATCATCCTACTAATATAATAGCTGAAAAATTGGGTGTGGTTGTTTGTTTTAAACAAGCTGAAGAGCTCTGCTAGGTCATTAGTATTGTGATTTAAGGGAGGATTATTTTTAGAATTTACGGACGCCGATAGGAAAAATGAACTTCAAGATGATCCTGGGTAGTAATCCAGACAATGCTTTATGTCAATTTGCCAAATTAAAATTGCCCAAAAGTAGGGCAATTTTATTACAAGAATAGTAATAGATAAATTATTTTGCAGATACGGTTTTCTTAGATTCTAGTTTAACGCCAGCCTGTTTGCAATTCTAGATAATGAAGCTTTGCGGCGCAGCTGTATTTTCTTTTAGTAGATTCTTTTTAAGCCTTTATCTAGCTCGCTTTTGCGCTTTTGATAGATTTTTAGAAGTTTGGTTCTGCAGAAACTCTTTTGTTGCTGATTTAATATCTTTTAATTGAGATATTGCGTTCGCGACGCCTGCCAGCTTGTTTGACGCGCTTTATGGCTGATTTTATGATTGGCATGATACTCTATCTTTTACCTCTTGTAATTCTTTTTAGTATATAATCTTAGTGAATTATACAGATTTTTAGTTAAATGTAAAGAGTTATATCTAAAAAAGACTTGACTTTATATAATGTTTATGTTACGTAATACATAATAAAGTTAAAAACAAAAAGAAATAGGAATGAAAATGAATACACCTGGGCGCAGGGAAAAATAATAGAAAGAGTATGCACATAGCTCTAGAAACTATTCTGGTTGCGGTTAGTACTCGAGCGTCGATGAGCTTGCTGCTCGCGCTTGGTTTTAACAATGCAACAATGATATGGGTAAGCACGCTACAGCTGTAGTTAGCGGTGAGAATTCCCCCAGCTATTACATTTCTAAAGCCTGAAAAACTTTTAATAATAGTGTTGATAGTTTGCGTGATTTTGTTATAGCACGATAAAGAAAAAGCTGACCATCTGCGTTATAAAGTTGAAGGTGATATGGTGAAGATTTTTATTACACCATATAAAACTGTTATCACTGAAAAGATTTTGAATATAGCCAGGGTGATTATAATGTACAGGCTGTCATTGCTCTTGGTGTCGTTAATCAAGAAAGATTTAGATAAAGCTCTTGAGTCTCATGGTAAAATCTTGCATGATGCGGTAGTTGCTACAATTGGTCTATCAGGAAGTTCACTTGGCAGTATAGATTGGCACAGGGATGGTGCAAGTAGTATTTCGAGATGGTTTCTGAATTAATTGAAGGGCTAAAAGGCGACGATAGTGTTGATGAGCGTGCAGCGCTTCACAGGTATTGTGGCTGCTACAGATAGGTTTAGTAATGATAAAACTAGCCCTATGGCTATGAATACTGCAGCTAAACTATGTCTTATGGCGCAAATCAACAATTGATAGCAGCTCGCCTTAGGTGAAAAATCCAATCAGTTTTAAAACCTAATGTTAATGAAAATACAAAACCTGTTGATAAAAGCGAGATAAAATTCTTCCAGAACCTAAATCGAAAAATAATACAAAGATTCGCAAAAGGAGAACGACAACAATCTAACTATCTAACACGAGGATAAGCTTGTTTTTACCTAAACCATTAGAAAAAGGTGGATAGACTATTGCATCACCCACACCTACTGCTACTCCAGCTACTAAACCAATAGAAATCTCTAAAGAAGCAGTAGCTTTTACCTCAGGTTACACCAGTAGATAACAATTCTTCACTTGATAACCTGTCTTTTGACCTCACTCCAATTTCGCCTGTGAAAATGATTTAGCGAATGAACTAGCCAAAAGAAGCTGGTGCTGGAAAGTGACAGAGCCAGATAATATGTTGAAAAGTTGTAGACGAACAAACAAGTTGCCAAAGTAATCTGCTGAGAATCGTTTGAGATCAAGCAAAATAAAACTCCTTAACTCCGCATGCCGATCAAAAAGATCAAACATTAGAACAAATTGATGAAAAGTTTAGAAAACCAACTAAGCTTCCTGTAACGCCGCCTGTTCCGTTTGCACGAAAATCCCAGAACCAAGTAATCTCTACTCAAACTAATAGTAACCAGTTGAATTCTTCTCCTGAGATACCAGCTCCGCCTACAATGCCAGTACCTATACCAGGCTTAGAAATGCCACCTCTACGCCAATACACGATTTTCACAAAAATCCGCCATTACCTCCAATCCAGATTTTTCACAATTTTAGGAGGAACGCCTAATGCTACTGGCTCACCTACGGATAATAATAGTGTTACTCCTGCATCTCTCTCACCAAGTTCAACCTGCAATTCCCTGCAGACAACCAAAAGCCAGCTTCTACTGATCCAGGACAATTTAGAATACAGGACAATAAATCAATAGCCCGCCACCCTAGGCGGGTTTTGAACAATATATCATTATGATAGAAGATGGTATTCTTTTGATAGACAAAGTCAGCTGGTATAACTGTTTTGGTGTGGTAGCACGTGTAAGACGGGTTTTAAATCAAGAATATAGAAAACGATCTGATAAAAATGGCAAATCCAAGATAAAGAGTTGGACATTTGGTACGCTCGATCCATTTGCGACTGGATTAATGATATTAGTATTGGCAATGAATGTAAAATTCAATAAATATTTAAAGATGAATAAAGTTTATGAGGCAAATTTTTAGACTTGGTTTTACTAGTACTGACAGGTGATCTAGAAGGAAATAACTAAAGACTAGTAATAATAAACCGTCTACATCTGATGTAAAAGAAAGTATTATCTGAATTTGTTGTGAAATTAAGCAGCGCCCTCCAGTGTTTAGTGCAATTAAGTCAATGGTCAACGCGCCTATAAACTAGCGCGAAACTGGCACAGGGAGATAGAGCTGACACTTAGATCTGTGCAAATCAACATTGATCTTATAGATTATAATTATCCAAATAATAGAATTCGCGCACACATGTCGGAAGTGGAACCTATATACGAACAGCAGTTGATATTGGTGAGGCGCTTGGTATTGAGCTGATTGTAGTGAGCTTAGAAGAATTAGTATAGATAATTGGCGGTTGAAAATGCAAAAACAGTATGAATTTTGGAATAATAATGATTTGAGGAAGTTAAAATGCATAAAAATTATTTACAATAAAAGGTGAAGCTGTGATAGATGACGAAGGAGCTTTTATTAATAGTTATAAGAATTGATGAGTGTGATCTCTTTTCTCGCCAGCAGATTGATAACTAGTATACGCCGCAGGCTGTCATGTGATGCTTGCCTAATTTTGGAGCCTAGTGGAGATACGGATCCAAGCTCAGCACCGGATATGGTCGTAAAAGAAAAATTGGCAGAGAGATTGATTTTGTATCTAGCAATAAAATTAAACTCAGTCATGTTTCAAAAGAAGGTTCCTATAATGGACTTATATCTAATATCAGATGTGAAAATAAATGAAAGATAGTCTAGAGATGGGTTTTAAGCTGCGAAAATAGATCCTCTAAAGAACTTCAGCATTACACCAGGTTTTCATCCATATTTTAATTTAGAAAGTAATTTTAGCGGTCTTGTTTTGGTTGATGGAGAATTCTTGTAGCACGAGTTTAGCTGGGACAAAGAAATATCAAGCTGGGCGTGAATTATTAGCAGATTTTGGAGATAAAAAGTAAAATTAGGTCTGAAAACTTGCGACATTATGCTCTCTGGACTGCTCGTGCCGATAAATATGTTTGCATAGAGCCGACATTGGCTGGCAATGCTTTTAGTGGAAGAAATCCATCTAATGAGGAAATATTAAAACCTGGTGAGTAAATATTATAATGTTAAAAATTAGTGTTGAATTAAGCAAATAGTACACCAAATTGCCTAACTATGAATATTTGTAAAATTTGTTAAAATATCGCAGATGATTACTAAGAAAATAAGCTGAAAGCGATTGCTTTGACTCAGGTTGGCAGACGTTGGTGGTCCACAGGCTCAAGTGTCTATTTTGACGGCGCTCGTATCAAAAGAGTTACAGAGCACTTCAAATCTAACAAGCATGATTTTATGCGCTCGTCGCGGTCTTGTTCAGATGGTTGGTAGACGAAAACGTTTACTGAAATATCTAGAAAAGAACTGATTTCGAGAGTTACAAAGCAGTTGTTGCGAGAAACTGTTTGCGTAAATAACAGGTTGTTTTGTTGTAAACCACAGAGATACCCTTTAAAATTGAGGGTATTTTTGTTATGAAAACAGTTTATATTGTTTTAATCATCATTAATTATGCTATAATATTAATACCGTAGTGTAACTATGAAAATAATTAAGGCAGATGGTGATAGATAATAGCTTTTGACGAGAGCTTTTACCTGTTACTTTCTGCAATCAAAAACGAGGAGATGGGTACAATTAATCCTAGCGGTATATTTAGGTTGTACAAAATTTTTAATGGAAGAGATTTGACTCTTGAGGTGAATAGGGTTGATTTCGTTCAACTGCTAGTGTATTGATGTTAAATATGGCGATACTGTTGTGCTTGGTACTACACAGGTTGGCAGCCGACCAATTCAACTTGACTATTTTTCCGCTCAGTGTAGATTATGAAGAAAAATTTTTATGCTGCTGGAAAAATTAGTGGTAGCAGATTTATTAAGCGTGAAGGCCGCCCAAGTGATGAAGCTATTTTGATAGTCGTTTGATTGACCGTCCTATTGAACCACTTTTTCCCTAAAGGCTCACCGACAGGAAGTTCAAATTGTATCAACCGTACTTTCGATGGATCCAGCCTTTCGTCCAGAGATGTAATTGCTATGATAGCGGCATCTTCCGCTTTTAATGCTAAGTGAGTTCCTTTTGATGGACCAGTAGCTGGACTACGTATTGGTCGTTCAAATGGTAGTTTTAAAAGGCATTTCATGACGCCGAGGAGCGTAGTGCTAGTGATTTAGATTTGGTTTGTCGCTGGAACGAAAAAGTGGTATAACTATGGTTGAAGCTGGCGCTAATGAGGTGTTTCAGAAGATACTATTATAGACGCTTTTAGCTGGGCTCACGAACAATTTCAGCCAGCAATTGATTTTGCAAAATGAGCTTGCTAAAAATTGTGTCTCCAGAGTTACAGGATTTTTGAATTAGTTTTACCTGATGTAGAAATTCAATCAGAAGTAGATAATTGGGTAGAGGGAAAAATTTGGTGAAAAAATTGAGACTTCCGTATCCTGAACGAAACAAAGGTTGAATGAGATCAGGTGGGAAATTTTCATAATGAAATGGCGGATAAATTGCGGTGATGAGTACGATGAGTCAGAAGTGATGAATACGACGAAGCTTTTTACTATGAGCCTTACATAAAGATGTTCGCAAGGGTATTGTAGAGCTAGGAATCCAGCTTGGACGGCCGTAAATTAGATGAGAAATTAGACCGCTTTCTAGTGAAGTTGGTATTTTGCCGCGTACTCATGGTAGTAGTTTATTTACCCGTGGTGTTACTCAGGAATGAATATGGTGACATTGGCACCACCAGTTATGCTCAAGTTATTGATACTATGGAACAAACTGATGCCGAGCGCCGTGATGTGCATCACTATAACGCACTGGCTACTACTAGTTGGTGAAGTGCGAACTAGAAGTCCCTGGTCGCCGCGAGACATTGACGGATATTTAGCTGAACGCGCCCTCTTACCTGTTTTACCTAGCGAGGAAGATTTTCCGTATGCCATTCGTAGTGTTACTGAAATTATGAGTCAAAATGGATCGACTAGTATGCTGCAACTTGTGGTAGTTGTTTTGCCACTGATGGACGCTGGAGTTCCAATTAAATCGCCAGTTAGTGGCATAGCTATGGGTTTAATGATGGATGGAGATACTCTATGTTTTGAGTGATATCGCTGACGCCGAAGATTTTGCTGGTGATATGGACTTTAAGGTAACTGGAACTAAAAAGGCGTAACTGCTATGCAAATGGATATGAAGGCATGTACTTACCAGTTGAAATTTTGCGACAAGCAATAGAAAAGTAGAGTCTGGTAGGGCCTATATTTTAGAACATATGCTTACTACGATTGGTGAGCCTCGTGGTAATTTAAGCCCTTATGCTCCACGTATTGAAAGATTAAATCAACCCTGATAAAAATTGGTATTATAATCCGGTAAAGGTGGCGAGACTATAAATAAAATCACATCTGAAACTGGCGCTGAAATTGACATTAAAGAAGATGGTCTGGTGCTGGCTCCAAAATGGTGAATCTATTGATCGTGCGATGAATTGGATTAGAGTTAGTGGAAGAGCCAGAAGTCGGCAAGATTTACGAGGGGTAAGTTGCTAGTATTAAGATTTTGGTGCTTTTGTTAATATTATGCCTGGAATAGATGGTATGGTTCATATAGTCGCTAAGTAGCAAAAAGAGTGAAGCAAGTTAGTGATGTTATAAAAGAAGGTCAAACTGTTGGGGGATTAAGATAGTAGAGCATTGATGAGCGTGGACGAATTAGTCTAAGTATGGAAAGGATGCTAATTAGATTTTTCCAAGTGATTTAAGTTGAATGCGAAAGATAGCGGCCAATAAATGTCCGAGCGTATATTAAGATTCTTTCATAAAAACCACTTAATTATTGTATTAGTGATTATGCTTTGTGGTTGTTTGTTCGATGGTTTTGGCTGTTACTGAAGAATCTGGATAGAAAAATTATAAAAAGAGGTCTTTATATCTGTTTAAGATGTTCAGAAAAATTATAAAAAGGCAAAAGATACAATCATAAATACTGGTAGCTTTCTTGAATATAGCCTATTAGGAGTGCCACTATAAAAGTAGATAAATCCGTGAAATCTTTCAAATCTACAATAAATCGGTTGAGAGGCTTTGAAAAGTTAAATATATCGCACGATCAAGATATATCTAATCAATACAATATGTTCATAAATAAAAATAAACAGTTTAAAATTTACATAAACAACTTATCTGGAAATCAATTGATGGTATTAATAATGTAGCAAAGGTGTAAAAATCTAATAGTGTACTTGATACGAGATGAATCCAGATAAGATTGCTAGCTATGTATGCCGATGACGACTTCCCTGTATAGGCGCATGGAATAATCTTAAGAATTCAAAAATCCAGTCTTTATCAAGGTTGGCGAATAATATCCCTAAATTAATGCTTAATAATCGTAATTAGATGAGCTTCAAGATGCTTCACAAAAGGAAGACAGGCTAAGGTTTTATCTATAGTTGAAGAAATTCGTAAAATAATCGTGAAATGGTTGTTGTTGCAGGTAGATTTTCAGAAGATATAAAAAGAAGAATTACGCGCTATTGATCTAGAAGACGACCTGAAAAATCTAAATGATTTTGCTGCTAAAAGAATAACAGGTGATTAGATAGCTATTTTAGCGTACGTTGGTTTGACGAGATAATCTGTATTTTGCCATAATTGTAATTACTTTTAATTCTACTGCGAGGGATTTTACTATAATTTCGATACGTTGTAGATAGATATCAATACTGAATAATTTGTTTTTATAAAAGAAGAAATAAAGGAGAAAATGAGATGGGTCAACGCCAGACTCGCACAGGCTCAATCAGATGATTTGAGTAAGCGTCCCAATAGTACAAACCCTGAAAAAGGTCAAAGCATTGCTGTATTAAATAAAACTAGTACTCGTAAGGGTGAGGTTTTTAGGGCTCATCGACGTACATCAGAAAATGTTAACATGCGTGCTAGCTAGCATATGATTAATATTCAAGTTAATAAATCAATATATAATGGATATGGAGGAAAGCAATTTAGCGTTTACGAATGGAGCGTCCACTAGCCAAGGTCCTAAGCTAAAAGTGATGCCTATTGGTGGTCTGAGCGAGATGGGTATTGGCAAAAATATGATGTACATAGAATATGACAATGAAATCTTGATCATTGATATAGGGTTTTCTCCTGGTGGCGATTATCCTGGTATTAACTATATTACACTGATATAACCTACCTACTTGAGCAGGAAACATATGATCCGTGGAGTGGTGTCACTCACGGACATCTTGACCCATATCGGCGCTTTTCGACATCTCATACCACAGATACCAGCACCTGTTTACGCTAGTAAATTTCACCATTGGAATGTTAAAAGCGCCTACAATGGAAGAGAGTGATAGTGGTTTACAAACCTGATTATTATGAAAGCTTAATCCTGAGGCTCATGAAAGGGCTCAAATTGGTGATAAGTTTCAATATTGAATTAGTACGGGTTAATCACTCTATACCAGATAGCACTGCTGTTGTAATTGCACCTGTTGGAGTTTTAGTTGATCTGGAGATTGGCGATTTGAGAGAGAATCCAGTTGATGGGCGAAAAATTTGATTTAGATAGAATGACTGAAATCGCTACAAAAGAAGGCATCCTGCTTTTAATGAATGAAAGTACAAATTGTGAAAGTGAAGGTGCTCATACGCACGGCAGAGCGCAGAAATTCAGCAAAGTATAAGTCAGGTTATGGATAAATATCAGAATAATCGATTTAATTATTGGTGATTTTAGCTCACAGATCTACGTATTCAAGGCATAATGGAAGAAGCTCACATGGTCGTAAGATAGCCTTTAGCTGGATATAGTATGCTACAAAATCTCGAAGTTGCTCTGCGTGCGGGTACTATTAAAGTTCCTAAGATACTATTGTTAAAATGGAAGATATAGTTAAAATTGCCTGATGGTAGGTAACTGTTATTGTACTAGTTCGTAAGGTGAGTTTAATGCAGTACTTAATCGTATGGCTAGTAGTGCTATAGACATATAAAAATTAAAAATACTGATGCCGTGTATGTTCTAATCCCATACCTGGAAATGAAAAGTATGTAGTTCGGACAGTTGACGGTTTAATGCGTGAAGGCTCTGATGTTATCCAAAATGGTAAAACTCATCTTACAGTATCGACCACTTCACTTGTCTGGCCACGGATTTACTATGATGATCATGTTAAACTTATCTTGCCTCAATCCAACTTTTTATATGCCAATTCATGGTGAATTTTCATATGTTGGTCCATAATGCTGAACTGGCTGAAAAGAATGTGCAATTCCGCGTGAAAATATTTTTGTGTGATAGTGGTGATGTTCTTGAATTTACTCAGATGGTAAGTGTAAAAATGGTAGAATACCGGTTGGTGGAGTTATATGATGACTCAGGTGCAATTGTTAGCGAGGTTGTACTTAAGATCGTATTCATATGAGCCAAGAAGGTATGTTTATTGTAGTTCTTACAATACAAAAAGGTACTGCTAGATTTATTGACTAGCCCAGATATTATTAGCCGAGGATTCATATATCTACGCGATAGCGAGAATTGATGAATCTAATTCGTCAATATTTGAAGCAAAAATCAAGCGCGAAGTTTAAAGGGTGGTAAAAAGGTTGATATGGATGTTCGAAAGAAAGAGCCAAAGATGAAATTACACATCTTTTATACGATCAAATCATCGAACCCCAATTGTCATTCCCGTGATTAACAGAAATAAATACAAGATTGCTCCAAGCTGGAAATAATAAAACTGATACTAAAACAGCAGAATTTAAACGTCCACCTGCTAAGAAATTTCCACCGAAGCAGATTCCAGATACAGAGGTTGATGAGCCAAAATCGTGGAGCGTTTGCGCGGATATTAGAACTCATATTCTAGAAAATGAGGTAGTATAATACTGCAAGGTTATATTGAGTAAGGTGATATAATTAATAACAGTCGCTCTTAAGAAAGACAACACGAGGAAGAAAACCAGTTACAGCAAACGCTCGAACATGCTTTGCCTTCTGCCTTGGGCGACAAGCCGCGCCGTAGTTTTCAATTGCCATAATCTCATATTGGCAATATTTGTCAGGCCTGGTCTGGTGCTGCGGACAGGCTTTTGTGAACGTGCAGAAGGTAGTCTTGGGTCGATCGGTTATGCTGTTTATGTTGTACCATTTTTGTTTACTTATATCACGATAGAGATATTTAGAGCTAGAAAATAATCGTCTCTCATTTTTGATAAAGTTTGCATCTGGACTGATGTTAATTTGCTTTGCTGGGTTGTTCGGTTTAATGAAGGACTCATTCTGGTAAGGCTACTGGTGGAGAAATTAGGCAGAGTTATGAATGAATATGTTATGCTGCCACTAGTGGACTCAACTATTGCAGCATTTGAGATATATTATTGATATTAATTACTGCTTTATTTATAAACAGTATCACCAATTACTGTTATAAAGGCCGGAGTTTTGGGACTCGGGCGCAATCTAATTTGGTTAGCAGGAGAGAGAATAAGAAACCAACAATATTATTAAGAAAGGCTAATGCTTCAAGATGACCTCTGGCTAAGTTAAAGTTTGGTGGATCAAAGAAAGATAGTAAAAATGCCAATACCTTAGGGTGATGATTTTAAACTTAATGTAGCTGCTACTAACTCTGGTGATATAAGATGATGCACGCTCACCTCGTCGCTTGGCGAGTTTACGTGGTAGTTCCTGTTCCGAGATAAAGCAAGCCGAGAGGAGCATGCTTTAGCGGTGGCGCGGGTGAGTGATCCGATGGTAACCGCCATAGCCTTGATATTTTGGAAAACGTGAAAATCCGCCCGATCCAGGTGACGCTCAAGCTGGACGCGCAAATTATTAAAGACACTCTGCTGAGCTAATATAGATGTAGAAATGGAAGGTGCTAATGTTGGTCCAAAAGGTTACTCTATTACACTTCAGACCACCTAGTGGCGTTAAACTGAAGCAATCGCTAATTTAGATGACGATATTGCCTATAATTTAGCAGCGTCAAGTTTGCGTGATTGAAGCACCTATACCAGGAAAAGCCGGTAGGTGCTGAGGTGCCGGAATATTAAAAGCTGCGGACGTTCGTTTATATGAATTCTAAAATCTAAGACCCGAAAGCTAGTACGGAACCACCACACTTTGCACAGGTAGGTGAGATATACTGGCAATGCTGTTATTGAAGAAGCTTTAATAAAATGCCTCACCTTTTGATCGCTGGTCAAAGCAGGTTCTGGTAAATCGGTTATGATTAATACTCTCTCTATACCACGCCATATGTCGCAATAGTCCAAGCGATATGAGAGCTGATTTTAGTTGATCCAAAACAGGTTGATGGCACCAGATGATAATCATTCTCATCTTTTTAACGCCAGGTGATAATGACCCAGAAAAACAGTGAGCGCATAAAATGGGCCGTTAATGGATGGAACGATGCGATATAAATTGCCAGCTGAAGAGAAAATTAGAGGATATAAAGAGTTATAATCAGCGTTTGCGCCAGGCGTGGTCGAAAATTAGCGTAGAAGATGAAAGATGAAGTAATAGCAGCAACATGAAGAGGTGCAATGCCTTATAATGCGATTGTTATTGATGAGGTTAGCTGATTCAATGTATTGATTGCAGCTCGTGATGTTGAGGCACTGATTGCACGCTTGGCACAAAAGCCTCGAGCAGTTGGAATCCATTTGGCATTGGCAACTCAGCGAAGTGTGGATGTTAGTACTGGTTTGATTAAAGGCTAATTGTTCCTGCCAGAATTGCACGTTTACAGTGGCGGGTCAGAGTTGATGAGTCGTACGATTTTGGATCTATGGTGCTGGAGAAGCTGCTGGGATAGCGGTGACATGTTAATGAAAACTGCAAAATGGAGTAAACCTAAGCGCATACAAGGCGCCTGGGTGACGAATGATGAAGTTAATAAAATTAATGACGCATTTCATGGCTTCAGTCTGCTCTGAATTATAATGAGGAGGTTGTAGCTCAGCATGTATGCAAACTTAATGGTCGCGGCTCTTCGGTGTTAGATTTTTGGAGGTGATGGTGATACGGATGATAAAGTACAACGAGGCTAACTGAGGTTGTAAGAGTCAAAAAGCCGCGAGCGCAACATTCTTACAGCGTCGCTTAAAAGTTGGATTATGCTAGAGCGGCTCGTTTGATTGAGGAACCTGAGGAACGCGGTGCAGTGGTCCTGCTGATGGGCAAAATGTCCCGTGAGTCCTTGAGCCTCAAGTTTGGAAGATATTGATATTTGGGAAGTCAAAAGCAAAACCACACCTAATAAGTAGTACTTTAATAGTTGTTTTACTGATCTTATTTGTTCGTATTGACTATAAGCTAGCTGGACAAATAGGAGCTTATGTAGTATAATCAAAGCTGAAAGATTAACCTAGAAGCGTACACAGAAGATGCACGCATCCAATAAAAAGGATTCCAGAGGAGGAAACTATGCGAAAACATGAACATCGTTCTTATTCCGCCCCTGACCTTGAGTCTGATATTGAAGCGCCAATAAATAGGTGCTGATATAGATGACAGAAAAGGCAGGCGGCGAAAATTAAAAGAGGATAATTAGCAAGAAGAAGCTTGCATATAAAATTCTGTAAAGAAGACTTTTGCAATCTATGTTCATATGGATATTATATTGCGACCGACGCGCCTACTTCAAAATACACCGCACACTCTAAATATCACAGAAGAAGTATTTGCGCTATTTGCTATGTTTCGGCAGACACGTTTAAAAGAACTCAAGAATTGGCAGATGAAGATAAAATCTGCTGAAGATATAGAAGAACAAATTATTTAAAGAGCGATCAAACTCAAATTTGGCGGCATATGGCACGAGGAATTAAATCAAGCAATTTTTAATGGGACGTTTAACTCGCGATCCAGAGTACGCGTACCACAGCTAGTGCGTGCACATGTTTAGTAGCTGGTTTGGCGGTGGATCGCCAAGGTCAGGAAGCGTCAGGCTGATGATGTGATTGCCTGGGAAAAAGACTGGAGAATTAGTTAATCGCATCTCATCAAAGGTCGCAGACAGTTTAATTCACAGGTAGACTCTCGTCAGGATAGCTGGGAAGATAAAAGATACTGGCGAGAAACGAAAGACACATGTGGAGGTTGTTGCTTTTGATGTTCACTGTCGGATCGGTCCTTAGCGACGTAGTAATTTCTTCGAATCAATCAACAATAACAACTCTCAAGAAAAACTTCCACAGTTGATTGATATAACTGATGATCCGATAGATCTTTCGGAGATTCCATTTAGTTTAAGAAAAGGATTATTGTGGCAAAAGATTTAAAAAGATACTCCATCACATTTCGATTATAAAGACGCAAAGACTTCTGCTTACGTTTTGTTGATGCCTATGGTGAGATTGAGCCACTGGCCGCACTGGCTTAAAGTGATGAACAACAACAACGCCAATTGGCGGTGGCAATTAAGAGAGCACGCCATTTGTGCACCGCGCCATTTGTGGGCACACTGACTTTATTACGGCTGTGCATACGGTGCATCACTATAAGGTGCACTGGCTTCATATCCGCACTAGAAAGGAAAATGTGATATGTATCAGCCAACAGATTTGAGACGCGCACCGTCTGCGTGATTGATGGTAAACCATACCGTGTGTCATTGAGTATGGCCAAAGTCATGGGTCGTGGCGGATCTGTGTAAACGTTAAATTATTTAATTGACGAGCGTGTTCCGAAGACCTTTGATGACAAGGCGAGATCCGGGCCAGCTGATGTAATAAGCAAACAAAGCACAGTACTTATATATAATACTGGTGATGTCTTTAATTTTCCATGGATCCAGAGAACTTTGAACAATTTGAACTTTCTCGCAAGATTCACAGTAGATGAGGGCTGCTGAATATCTTAAAGGAGAGGCGAAGAACTTAATTTACAGTTTTTGATGTGTGGGGTTGTGATGTTGAGTGCCAAAAATTTATACTCAGAAGTTACTGATACAGAAGACGTAGTTAAGGGTGATGACAACTAGTAAGCGTTTTAAAAGACGCCACACTTGAGAACTGCAAAGGTTACAGTGCCTGCTTTTATATCCGGAGATATTGTGAGTGTAGATACGGCAGCTGGCGATTACACCGCGAACACGCAAAATAGTACTACTATTTAAATAGTGTGGGCATATTGAATAAAAATTAGCACGAAAAAGTCTACTAAAAGATTAGAGGAACCATGCCTTTTTGGTCTAAAAACATCGTAAGTATCGACTGGCAAGTATTGTCGGCGGTCTTGTAGTGTAAGATTTTGGTGCAATATTTTTATCCTAGGGCATTATACACGCCACCATTTGCAGTGTTATGGTCAGGAGTTCTATGGATTTAAACATCGCAATATCTTAGAAAATACAGGAGCAAGAGCGATTCTCTAATGCTAAGATTAGATTAAATACAAGAAATAATTCTAATGAGGTGAAAATATCTCACAATTGGTGCTGATTTAATTAACTCTAATACTTTTAATCAGTTAAGCGAATATTCTAGTACTTTGCGTTTTGTGCCTCTTTCTATGGCAGTGTTCCCCATGTAGACTCTTTTTCTGTTAAATTTTCTAATTCCATACTCGATATGAATTTATTGGAAAGATTTGCCATAATCACATCGATGTTGAAAATGCTACTGCAGCAATTAAAGATGGTAATATTACTGCAACAGAAGCAAAGACAGGTAGTGATGTTGATATATCTACATTTAGAAATATTATTTTGGCACATACAATATTTGACAAAACTACAGTTATAGAAGTACCAGAAAAACCATTGTGCAAAATCTACAGCCAGTGATTTAATGGAAATTAGGGAAAAGGCTGAAATCGCTATTGATAAAGAAATTCGTATTAGTATAGAAGGTAGGGGATGATGCTTTTATACCTACACGTGAGCAAATTGCTGGTTGGCTTGAAATTGTAGATACGAAGGAGACTGACTCCAGATAAAAGCAGATAAAGTAGCAGCTAACTGCGCTTGTAGAAATGGATAAAAGTTGCTAAAACGGCTGGAGAAACAGTAGTTACACAATTGATGGTCGAGAGTCTGAACGCTATGAGTCTGAGGAGCGGGTAAACAAATTAATAAAGATAATTTTGAAAAGCAACAAGTAAATGATGTATTATTCACACCAGGTAGAGATATATATATACAAGCAGAGACAATGGACGTCGCACCAAACGTAAAGAAGGTTTATAGATATTCCCCATTCTCAGTCTGGCTTGAATCTAAGTGCAAGAAATTGGAAGTCGTTATAATGTTGAGATTAGCATTAAACAATTGGATGTGCAGGATGGCAGGCAGGATTATAGAGGAAGTGACAGCACCCGGGTGCCAGCACTTATAAACTTTATATTGCAATCAAAGCTATTTAATGAGATAAATTCTGGCCACATTAAGTGGAATGATCCAATGCTGAGACACCAACTCAAAGTAGCGGTGTTTTGATAGCGCAGTATATTCTACTAATCCTTGAGCTGAAGCTTGGACAGTCACCTGGCAGAAGAGATTTAAATAACTGTTATTCAAGAGGAATTAGTAATGTAAATCTCACATTTACCGGCAAATGACGCTGTTAGAACTAGTTCAGATGATTTACTGCGTGCCGTGGAGGGTTTATAACGGTACTTTGGTTGGATGAGCAGAACCGCTACATAGATGATGAGATATGATGCGGCAGCAAATATGGCCGAAAAGGAATACCCTTCAGGAACGGCGGGATGGACGTCTAATAAGGTTGGCTTTTATGGAATCTGTCACGATGTGAGTTGTGGTGCATCATCCGCGGAGTTTCATATATACCAGCTATTATGACAAAAATGTATAATTGCATGCTATAGCTAAAATAACTTGACCGAACTAGAAAATTTTATGTATAAATGAAATCAGAGACCTCGATAAGATGGCCATTGCAGACAGATTAACCAATAGCAGATCTCAGGCTGAAAACTACATACGTTTAGGTAGGGTTACTGTCAAATGGGGGAAGTTTAATGTAAGAAATGTGGCTTTTATAGTATCAACTCAGGAGTCAAAGTTGTACTAAATATTCCGAACAATATGTTAGTCGGGCGGATTAAAAACCATGCAGTGCCTTAATAATTTTCATCAAATTTTACCGGATAAAGAATGGTTCTGAATATTGGTAGTACGTAGGACGCATTTTCGATTATGCATTGCGCCAATGGTGCTAGAATGGTTTATGCAGTTGATGTAGAACAGACCAATCTCACTCCCAGTCGACGTGGAAATGACCAATTAAGTTTCATGAAAAACTGATATTAGGGATATGCAGAGACTATAGTAGAGATATTATTTTATGGCGGACGTTTCTCTTTATTAGTTTAAGGGAAATTTTGCCTCATGTTGCTAAAAACAGCAATGAATAAAGAAACACTATTGGTAGCGATGGTAAAACCTCAGTTTGAAGCGGGTAGGAATCAAACTAATAGAGGGTAGTAAGGAGAATAATCGTGCTAGTCGCCGTAGAATTTTAGGCCTGATTTTGAACTTTCGCGCGACAATATTTCTCAATTATAGATAAGCGAGATAGTGGTGTATCTGGAGCAAAGGGTAATGTGGAAAGGTTCTATGTTTTGAAACTTTATTAAGACTTGCTCTCAAACATTGAATCTAAATTCAACTACATCATTAGGCTGCATCACACCGTCTTTGCCTTCCGTACGTATTTCTCTTACCTGCAGCTTTTAGCGGCTGCTTCTGAGCCAGCTCAATTAAAGTCATCGCCTAGCAACCACTTGAGCATGCGAGTAAAACCTCTTTCAAAGTCAGTATGAATTACTCCAGCAGCTTTGCGCTGTCCAGCCCTTGTGAATCAATGTGCATGCCTCGTACTTTCGCTTTGTCTCCTGCAGTTAAACAGCTTTGCAGCCCGAGTGTATCATAAGCCGCGTTAATCAGCCGCTGCATTAATCCAGTTTCCTTTACTCCATAACTTTCTAAAAGGATTCATTTGCTTCATCTTGCGCGGGACCTACCAGTTCACTCTTTCTAGTTTTGCGCTTAAAACAAAGATTTTGCTGGTTTACAACTACGCAATGTAACTCTGTATCTGTTAATCCGTTTTCATCAACATTAAAGACATAAATACAGGTTTAGCAGTTAGCAAATGTAGATCTTTAATTGCGTCATGTTTACGTACTATTTAGTGACGACAATGGAATACGGACTTTAGACTACTAAGTAGACTTTTCAAATAGATAATGTCGCCACGTATTTTGGGATTGGCTCGCTTCCTTTTGAATGCGTGGTAAAGCGTGATTCAATGGTTTGAATATCTGCCAAAATAAGCTCTGTATTAATTATTTCTATATCGTCTTTTGACTTACAGGGGATCATCGCGTCTTAATATTTCGCTATTGTCACAGCACGTACTATATGAACTATAGCACTGCACTGCCTAATATTCGCTAAGAATTTATTACCCAATCCTTCGCCTTTTAGAAGCACCTTTACCAAGCTCCGTATCTACAAAAGTGACGGTGGCTGGTAGTATTTTATTCGAGTGTACATTTTCGCTAGAACTTCGAGTCGTGGATTAGGTACTGGTACGACCCCGATCTAGGTTCTATTGTTGCGAAGCGATAATTAGCTGCTAATATATCATTGTTGTTAATGCATTAAAAGTTGTGGATTTACCACATTTGGTAATCCTACATATGCCAATTGAAAGATTAAGCTACTCATAATATAAGTTTAGGTGCCTTTATTTAATTATTAAAAATTCATTACTTATTATAACAATAACTATTATCTAAAACAGAAAGTAGCCCCAGTAAATGAACTGAGTTTATTCCCTATTATGTATCAAGCCTTATCGAGCTTCGCATTGAAGTCGAAGTGGTAGTCTTTACCATTAACGTGGTGCATATAGCCCTCGAAAATGGTGAGTCAACTACTCCATCTGGAGTAAGCAAAACGCCATATATCTAGCATTACTGTCACACCCTGAGCCGGAGGATAGTTGCTCTTACCGGAAAGCCATGCCATTTACAGATCCTTCCCAACGGTCAGAAATTTCCGTTGAAAGGAATGTAACGCCAGGTTCATAAGTTCAGCAGTATGGGTTATGACGCCTATCTGCTGGAACATATCCCGTTCAGCAATGGACTATGGGCTCGAAAATCCATTTTATCATCGCCTTCACCTGTCTCATATGAGACGGGGTGAATGTTGGCTGAGATGGGTCTGGGTTAGGCGTAGGTGGGTCCGTTGTCGGATCAGGCGTCGGTATATCCGGCGCTGTAGACGACGGAAGGAGTTGGTTGTAGAGTTGGCGTATGCAGCTAGAGCCACCACCACCTCCTAAGCCCAGCTACTAGTGAGGCCAAAATAGCCCCACTACGAGCTATCACGCCCTGCATTAAGCAGCTGCTTAATGTCAAAGTTGCCAGAGTAAGAAGAAATATCAGAAGGTTCATTTGAACCTCTCCTTTCATTAGTAGTATCCAGAACTAAATAATCTGAATTCTGTAAGGCACCCTAACTTTATAAGCTAAGGATAACTCTATTATAGTACATGTGTGCATATTTGTAAATACTATTTTTATAATATTCTTTATTATTTAATTATAGACGTGAAATGTATTGTAATATTACAATATGGAATTTATTATGCTTATGATATATAATCTTTAACATCTATAGTATTGAGAAACAGGATTGTATTAATGAAAGTTTCTATCAAAAACATAACAGCAACTTATTACTGGTATTGCGATAACGGCTGGGCTTGTTTGCTGTGCTCGGATTAGCCATTCTCTTTATCTATGTTTTTAAAGGATAAGGTCACGCTATAACGGTAGAGTGAAACAAAGATTTATCTACGTGATTATAATCGGATCGTTAAGGATGCTGAATCTGTTGGTATAAATAAAAAGATATAACCAGCACTATCATAGATTACTACCAAACTAAAGAAGCGGCTAATAAAGGTGGGTTTGGCTGCAAATGGTAATTATATTAAAATGGCGGTCAAAAATCTTAGGAGTCTAATAAAGCTACCAGATTCGATTGCAAAATATGCAGGCTTATGGCACTGCTTTGAATAATTTAATTATTTATGGAAGATATTCAGGCGTGAATGGAAAGATTGTCTGGGCACCTTATGCTTCTACCGAAGTTGATAACATGGCGCTCTTTGATAAGGGTAAAGCTAAGCAACTAATAGATAGGGCGCATGAGGAGCTTGAAAAAGGCGTAATAAAAGGTATAGACGAGCTACGCGCAGCTGACATAAATAAAACATCTTATGGAGAATATCTATTTACAGATAACGGTGAATTTATTATGGAAAACGGAAAAGTAGCATTTAAGCAGATGCCTGTTGAACGCTCAGTTATGTCTGAATATGTTAAAAATGTACAAAAGAAGGTGCGTTTGTCCTGTTTCTGAGGATAAAGATGAGACGACTTACTTTTTGTTCAAAGATTACTTTAGGGTTAATAAAAATAGATATGAATTTGGCTGATGGATTGGAGCTTGAAAAGCAAAAATAAAGGTGGTAGATTATGTCAACTAAAAATAATAACCGTAAAAACTTTTTATTTAAAAGTCTGCGGTAGCTGCGATTGTGCTATCGTTTGTTTTTGGCGTCTTTTCTGGTCTTGAAAGTAATGCTCTTCTTGATCTAAATCGTGTTACTGTATCAGGTAGAGATTTTCTTATTAAAGCAGAGATGGGATCCGGGGAATTAGGATGATGATCGATGTTATTCTTCTGCAAGTACTTTTAAGTACTGGTGATTGATAAAACAGGTCCAATAGAATCTCTTAAATCAAACCTAACATAGATGCTAAAGCTGGCTTGGTTAATTCTATTGTTCGTCTTCCCATATATGACTGGGATTTTAGCCAAGTGAGACACGCTTACAAATGAATATGCCTCGTAAGGCTAGTGGTTTTATAGCAAGAATCTTTTATTACAGCACCAGATCCAGTTACTGGATTTGATGGGATTGATAAGATAAAAGCAGCCAGGCCGGTAGGCTATGCTAAGGATTTTGATTTACATTAACACCTGTACCAAGTCTTTCTTGGCTGAGGGTATGTTCTGACCCAGCGAGTTTGGCATCTATAAATGGTAAAAGTTGCAAATCCGCTACTCTACCATACAAGCCTCTATTATAGGCCCTAATGGTCTACCTAAATTTAGAATTACTGGATTGAATAATGCTAATAATGGAAAAGAGCTTTATTAAAGACTTGTTGTTTCCAGGCGGCATGACCGCTAATGGTGTCAAGAATTTGAAAGATAAATTTCCTAAGAAAAATGGTAATATTATAAGTTATCAAGATTTGTAAAAATATCACGCCTAATGAGGCTGCTAAAATATTTAGCTAATGCTGTTACACGAGATGCTTAAAAGGGCTAGGATAGAAAGGCATGGTCTTACTTTTGAGGTTATGGCCGCCTTATACAGATGAAGAGAAATATCTATCTTTGATGCCTAATCTAGCCAGGCAGGCTGTCGATGAGGCCGTAGCGCAAAGAAGAAGATCACGAAAGGTAAGAAAAATGAAGAGATATTTGCAATGGTGCACGTCAAACAGCCTCGACTTTGCGTTGGATAAGATAAACCCCATGGTACAAAGACTTAAGCCAGAATATTTGAATGGTCATAGCTGACGTCAAATCAGTGGTTTATAAAGTAATATATACGGGTTTGTTAATAGTGAAAGTAGTTTAATTCCTTGTATGGAGATACTATAAAAGATGGTTACCTTAGTGAACTAGGTCCAGATGGTAATGCTGGCTAGGGAAATATTATTATAGGGTAGTCAAGGTATCACTAATGAGTTGAATAATATAGTTGAGGCTTAGGTTTATTAATGGTAGGAATATCTAGTCGTATTAGTAGTGTTATTGGTAGAATTAATAATATGAGAGATGATCTGAGGTCAAGTGTTGCTAGAGATCTTATGATGCTGTGAATAAACTGTATTTTATAGTTGGGGGCTTAATTGGCGATATCTTTGGTGTAACTGGTGCAGAAAATTATCAAGTTAGGGAGATAGACGTGAAGATACCTGTTATGAAAGCCTACTATCTAAGGATAAAGTGAGGGTGTAGATACCCGGCTTATGCATTTTCTGTTGTGTAGATAAGGTGGTTAATTTAACTATACCTGGTCTTCTATATGCATACAGACTCTACTGGTAGGTAAGGGATTATCCATGATGGTATATCTTTGTATTTACCGGGTAGTATTAATGGTAAGGATATGATTGACTGTTAGTAGAGGTCAGACTTGGACTATGTATGCAAGTGACAGGTATATGATAGGTACAATCACCAGAATGTTCAGTCTATAATTGGCGCAATCCTTTCCATTTTTGGTATGGCAGATCCTGTAATGAGAGTTGCTATATGGCAAAAGTATAGGATTACGGCTATCGAAATATACGCTAAAATGCCAACTTTGTTAGATAATGTACCAGTACCTTTAACTAGACCTATAAACTATTATAACGGTATGTTTAATCTATATAGGATTCATAGGACACAGTTAAATTACCCAGATTCTCTGGCTGATCGTGAGATTGACTGGGATAAATCTAAGATAATATGGATGGACGGGATAAGTGATGAAACTTCTTTAGCTTGAATGCTGGTGAAAATAAATCAACTAATTCATCAACTTATTTCCTAATCTTTATCTGGTTCTCAAAAACACATCATCTACAACCTGATATATCTCAGAAGATTAATACCCCTGATGGTCATACTGGCGTGGTTAAAGTAGGTCTTGATAAAGGTGGCTATAACTATAATGGTGGTAAATATAATAAAGGTGGCGATAAGGGTGGTCCTATGAAGGACTCAAAAATACGCTTAATAGAAACAGTTGTTAAGCCTGGGTTTATTATGCTGGTGAGAATTCAATGACAATGATTTTTGAACAATCCAAAGGTAATTTAAAACATACCAATGGCAATAGGTGTTAATGGCTTTAACAAAGGGTGAAATATGTAAGTTTTATAGAGATAAATCATGGGCGATGGAATGTCTGACTGCGATGATGGTCAAAACGATAATCCTACACCTCTTAATGTAGCTAGCCCATTTGCAGATCTAAAGCCAGGAGTATATAGTGTCTCTGGTGGCGAGAATGTCAATAAGATTCTATGGGTACTGTCAATCGCTATATACCTTCTGAAACGCCTCCAGGAACTAAATTCTGCTACTCACTTTATATTGAAAAGAAGGATAACGACTTAAAATATAAGGGCGAGATACTATAAGGACCAAAGAAACTCAAATTATAACTGAAAAGTATCACGCAGATAGAGAAAGTCGATTCGTCAAAAGGCTTACTGTAGTATCTGGATATAAGCCTTCATTACAGGTACGCGGTGAGTGATGCTATTATTAACGAAATGTTGATACTGATACAAATAGAAAGAATCGTCTAAACACTACAGATGAACAAATTTATGGTTCTTGGTCGAGTTATGGCTTTGCTAGTGAAGGTGGTGTATCTGGCGGTCAAATGGCTAGTGGCGCTCTTTATAGGGTTGGATGTAAACCTACAGGTTCATTTGACTATGATCCACACGGATATCTAACCTTTAGTAATGAGTATACTGAGTGCAGTATGGTGGAAACTCCCTAATTACGGTAATTTAACAAAGGATAATATTGGTAATGGTGTAGCTCGTTTACAGGCATTCTTTTTGCCCTACGTGAGTTCATACTGCTTATCCACAAGGATCTAATGGTTGCGTTTTTGGAAACACTGTGAAATCTTAGAATTGTTCTACTGGCGATTATGCTCTGAATGATAATACTGAATATACAGCTGATGGTACTGATTTCAATAAAGATGAGAACAAGAAAAAGTCACTAGTATTCTTTTGTTGAAATAATTCATGAGTGTGTTAAAAATATGTAGAATTACCTGAGAAATATGACACGGTTGGTGACTTAAGTCAGATTGTATTTACACCAAGGAAGAGTAGTGGATATACTGCAAACATAAAACCTGGAAGCTACTAGGATTTGACTCTTGGATTCTTAATCCAAACGGTGTAATTAATACGTGTTCTTACAGGACTGGTCAAGATAGACCAAGGTCATATATAAAGAATAAAAGAAGGGTGGTGATGATTCATCCATGCTGCAGTAATCAATTAACAATTAATGGACCTGTAGCTGTAAAAAACCAAATCTTCTTAAGACGCAGGTGGTATTGACCAAAATCAAAACCCTCCATTTGATCTAAAACAGAGTATACGGTGAAACATCTCAATTTGCGACCAGATGCGTACTGTGGGCTCTAAATCAGGTGAGTGATTCAGGTCGTAAGTTTACAACTACAACTCACAGATCTTCCACCTAGATACTATCTCTCAAAAGCAAAACGGGCGTACTGTGAAAGTGCGCTCGTTTTGGTATATTGGTTGCTGTTGATTATAATAAAGAGCTTGTATAATAGGTTACATCTATGGCGTATATTCAAAGGGATGGGCGATTATTTTGCACTTGATGTCGGAACAAAAGCGATACGAGTTGTTCAACTTACACCGCAAAGGCGATGATTCTTGGTCTTTTGCTTCATGCGTTTGGTCTGGCGGCGTTGATCCAAAAAGTGTGCCAGCGATTCAGATGAATCGCGTAAAAACTAGGTCAAGCTATTAAGTCTGCGTTGCACAGGCTGGTATTAGTGCAACCACTGTGTGATTGACATGAGTCGCCGATTCAGACAGTCGATACAATGTACCTAAAAATGACAGACTCCGAGCGGTCCAGTATATCAAAGTATCAGGCTGATAAGCATATACCAATCCCTGTGGATGATGCCAAAATAGACTGGGTAGTGCTAGGTGATTCACGAATCACCCTCAGCAAGATGAGGTTATGCTAGCTAGCGTAACCACAAGACTATATAGCGAGGTCTGGCTGATATGATTGACTCGTAGGATTTAATGTTATAGCAGTTGAACCAAATCTATTTCGATGCTTAGGGCGCTGTAGCTGCAAATAGTCAGTACAAATATGGTTATTAATGTTGGTGAAAGGGTCTACTGATGTCGTTATTGCGTGATTGCTAGTTGCCACGCTTAGTCGAGAACACTGAATAGGTTTAGCAATCATTTGTACGCACAATCTTCACAAGGATTAAATGTAAAAGACGATCAAGCTCAGCAGTTTTTTGCTTAAATTTGGCTTAGAAAAACTCGTTTTAGATGCGCAAGTTTACTCGACGTTAATTCCAGCGATTGATGGATTTGTCTCTGATCTTAAAAAGTCCGTAAGCTTTTTAGAGTCTCGCTATTCAAATTTGAGAGATAGATTCTATTTTTAGCAGTGGGATTTGCTGCTACTATTCCTTTGTTCTCTGAATATATTTCTGAGAATACTGGCATTCTGTTCAGATTACTAATCCATGGCAAAAGTTCGAGTACCAGATTCAGAGCGAGCTAGTATGGCAGCAGTTGAATATGAATATGCGACAGCAGTAGGGCTAGCAGAGGGTAGAAAAATGATTCAAATTAATCTGCTACCAGATGTAAACTTGACTTAATCCGCATCCAAAAGCATCGTAATTTGGTTATATCAATGGCTATATTAGCGATGATGGTAACTTTTGGCTGTTGTGTTAATCGTGGCATTTTATGTCTTTGGCGTTCAGACCTACACGATAATATAGCAAATAACAATATTAATCAAGAAGAAGAATCTGCTACAACATGAGGATCTGGATAAGATCAGCTACGATTCAAAAATCAGCTTTCCGCAATTAATAAAACTCACGAAGATAAGCTTATGACATCTCGTATTCTCGGGATATTGAGTGTAATGAAGCCAGGTACCTAAATGAAGTTAATATTTTGTCGTTTGCTTTAAGTAAAGCAGAGGTACTGTATCATTAGTTGCTCAGACTAAAGCTCGTGGTTTTGAGGCTGCTGATATTTTTAGAACTATAGAAGCCCCTACAAGTTCGGTATAAGCCTACAATGATGATGGCAGCGTTCCTCTAGCAAGGCAAAATGAGCAACAGGTTACATTTGCATCGGATGTTATATTGTCTGAGTCCAACTACTAGATCAGTCAGAGAATAGCGGTAATGGTGATTTAGTTAGCTTCAATATATCCTTCAAATATGCAAAAGAAGTATTGTATGAAGAACTATATAGACGAAAATTCGAGGCTCAGGTAAGGGTAATGTAACAGATTCTTATATGCGATTACCACGTGATTTAGTTAAAGATACAAATAAGGCTCCAAATAATAGCGGATCAGCAGGAGAAAATGGTAATGAAAAAGAAAAAACTAACGATATTATGGTTCGTAAACAGACCTTAATAGACCAAACTCGACGAACGTATTTATGTGGGTGGACTGCAGTGTCGTGTCTAATTGAGTGCTTTTGCTGTTATACTCATATGTAGTACAAGCGTTGATTTTTAATGAGAAAGTTTGTAGCTGAAAAGGCAAAACAGTTAAAACAACTTCAAAAGTAATATAGTAGCCGCGAAAAGAACTAAAGGTAGTATCAATGTTTTAAATACCACGAAGAGCTAAAATCAGTGCAGAACCAGTGAAGATGTTCCGCCGCTTCAGTCTGTATTAGATGCCTTACCGCTGATTCCAACGATTTTAGCGCTTGAGTGCATCTTTGCAGCAGAAATTACTGACGTGCCAGACGTTAAAATTGAGATCAGTTAGCTTTTTCTATGATAATGTAACTGAGGTGGTACAGATAGCTCTGGAGGAGCATCTAGTCAGCGTTTACTATCTATATCTGTCGCCTGAGATTTGAGAACTGCTCTAGAAGATTGGACACGTTCGATACGTGCAGTTGGTATAAAGAGCTATGTGGTTCTTCATATGAAAACAAGGTAACTTTACAGATATCTGGTTCAATGAGGTTATCTCACCGTCATCAAGTTGAAATGAAAAGAAAAAGGTAAAAGGTTAATATTATGAAAAAGACAGAGATTTGCGATGATTATATTGGTTGCACTCAATCTGTATGGCGATAGCATTTTTGCTGTTAGATCATTTTTGGCAATATGGTTAATAAAGAAAAGACGGTTAAAACGACACGAACCGATCAGAGATGGTTCTAACGCAGCCTCTAAGCTAATTTTTAATAGTAACGCAACTAAATCCTACAGTCGAAATTTAGAGATAACGACACTTTCGTCTGAAGGTGCTACAAAATAGGCTTAATAATCAAAATAACGAAAAGAGATAAATAGTAATATATGGCATTGCATTTAACTGCAGACATCCAAGAAAACTAAACAGAGTGTTCTTATTGAGAGGGCTTGGTTGATGCTGAAGTGATGCGCGTAAAGCCGAAGCTGCTAGAACAAATCGTGATCTAGAAAACAGTTCTCGCTAAATTCCGATATCGTAGATGAAGAACTTATTGTACATGGTGTAGCATGCTTTCTGGAGTTCCGTATATTAATTTAACTTCTTCGATAATTTTCGCGGGAAAAACTTTCAGGCTTTTACCCCGTCAAGATATAGCTGAGAGGCTTGCGCAGTTCCTGGAGGAGTTCGTAATCGCTTAGCTGTAGCGATGGTTAAACGCTGGTGATGTTCAGCTGGATTATCTTTCTACAAATTCAGCGCCCCGTTAGAAGTGTTTATGGCGTCGGAAGCTCGGTATTAAGCACGTCTTGGACCAATATAAGACAGATTTGGGTGCTGTAGATCAAGCTGCCGATGTTCGCAAGCTGAAAGTATTCAAGAAAGTGCTGCTAACATTAAAACAATAGTTCAGGATTTCTCTATTAGTAGTGAGCTCTGAGTACGATTTTTAGAATATGCGGTTAAAACTAAGGGCAAGCGACGTTCATGTCGAACCACTTGAAGTATTTATTGATTCGTTTTCGTATAGATGGTGTTTTTGAGAGAAGTAATCGCCTACCAAAGACCATTGAGCCTGCACTTGTGTCACGTATTAAAATTTTTGGTCAGAGCTGAAAATTGATGAACACTGCATTCCACAAGATGGACAATTTGCTGTGAATGTTGCACAGAAGTTGATCTCTCGTATAGCGATTAGCCCTGTTATTTGGGGGCGAACAGGTGGTTATTCGTTTACTTGATAAATCTGGTAATATTTTGATCCTAGAACAGATGGGTTACGCTGGACGAGCTTTGCGTCGTATTAGAGAAGGTATTAAGCGACCAAATGGAATGGTTCTAACGTCTGGACCAACAGGTGAGTGGTAAGTCAACTAGTCTTTATGCTTTGATTAAAGAAATTAAGAGTGAATCAATAAATATAGTTACACTGGAGGATCCTGTTGAATATAAAATGCCTGGTGTGAGACCAGATTCAAGTTAATTCAGAGGTAGGCTTAACTTTTGCAAACGGATTACGGTAGTATCCTGCGCCAGGATCCAGATGTTGTTATGGTTGGTGATTCGTGACCTGAAACGCTCAACTTACTGTCCAGGCGGTTAACTGGACACTTGGTCTTTAGTACGCTCACACAAAATAGTGCTGCTGGAGTTTTGCCTCGGTTATTGGATATGGGTATTGAACCTTCTTTGACAGCCAGTACAGTTAATACAGTGATTGGTCGCGTGTTTAGTCCGTCGTTTGGCGCCCCAGAAGGAAGTTTATAAATCAAATAACTTTGAAACTGAGAGTAGTAACACCACAGTAGGTCTATCTTCACCAAAATTCGTGATGAAGCTGCTTGTTTTCACAGGATTTAGGTTAAGATAGTTTACCATTGGCAAAACCAAAAGTGAATAGGTTGGATTTATAGTATAAAATATCCTCTTACTCGCAGGCGGTTATGTCAGCGTGCTGGGTTTTATGTGAGGTGATGGAAATTACTGAAGATATCTCAAAATCTAATCGTTAAACATGCTACCAGTGCCGAAATTCAACATAAGGCTGTAGAGCAGGGTGACGATAACTATGCGTCAAGATGGCTGTTTAAAGGCGTTAGATGGAGTTACAAACATTAGATGAAGCGAAGGGGTAACCATTTAAATTTTAAGTATAGAATAATCAAGAACTAAGAATGAGCTACATTATTTAAATGTTTGCAAGATGCGTCAGATTTGCACCTTCAAGTTGGACCGCCTCCGATGATCCGGGCTGATGGTGCTTTATCAAGTATCTGGGTGCGATGATCGATCAGCCAACCGTTGAGATGATTTCTTTCATACCAGATGACAGGCAGCAAATGCCATTCTTAAAAGGATAAGGAGTTTGATTTTAGCTTCATGCATGGAACGCTTGGTCGCCATTAATGCTTTTCATGAGCGCGGTAATATGGCAGCAGCGTTACGCCTTATTCCTAGTAAGATCTGCTACAATTCAGGAAATTGGGGTTGCCACCTGTATCTAAATTTGCTGAATTTCCGTGGTTTAGTATTAGTTACTGGTCCCACAGGTAGTGGTGTATCACTTTCGCTGCCATTATAGATAAGATTAATTCCAGTTCTCATCATAATTACAATTGGTAGATCCCTATAGAATATACCATAGCAGCAAGAAATCTGTTATCGACAACGAGGTTCATTATGATATTTCTTTCTTTGGGGCGGCTTTGCTCAAGCTTGCGACAAGACCCTGATATTGTTTTAATTGGCGAGATGCAAGTGGACCTCGAGACGATAAGCTGCTAATCACTATAGCTGAAACTGGGCATCTAGTTTTTGCAACACTTTCATACTAACTCAGCTGCTCAATCAACAGACCGTATGATAGATGTATTTTCACACCACCAACAGCCGCAAGTGCGTGCTCAGTTGGCGAATATATTAATGGTAATTTGTTCCGCAACGCTGGTTCCTACTATAGGTGGCGGGCGGCACGTGGCACTGAAATCTTAATGGCCTAATCCAGCTGTACGTAATATTATTCGTGAAGGTAAAAGTCATCAGTTTGATGCTGTTATTCAAACTGGTGCCGATCAAGGTATGCAGACTATGGATCGTACCTTGGCAGGTTTAGTTCAATCAGGAGCTTATACCCGAAGAAGCTAAATATGCTGACTCAGGGCGAATTAGAAAAGGGCAAATTGGGATAAATAGGAAGACGTTTACATCATACTGCGAGATAATGCAACTGGTAGCGTCGTTAATTCTATAATCTAGGCTGGATAGTGACGTAGTGCAGCGAGTATTTTACTTTCGCGGGAGTTATCGCCACTTTCTATTACTGAACAAAATAGGGCTCGATTCTGGATAAGATCACGAATAGAACACGTGGAAAAGGATAAAGTATTCTTCACTAGGCAGCTGTCACCTTTAGTAGAGGCTGGTCTTCCAATTACCCAAAGTTTGCATACATCTAGGATCAAAACTAAAAATAAGAGGATGCAGGAGGTCATTCAGGAGATTATCACCTCTGTTGAAGGTGGTAAAACTTTGCATGATGCAGTCAGAAAACATCCTGATGTATTTAATAACATCTATATAGTCTAGTGCGCTGGTGAAACTCTGGCACTTGGATGATCTAAAAACGTCTTGCTGATCAACCAGAGAAAGATGAGCTATGATGCGTCGCATACGAGGTGCTAGGCTATCCATCTATAGTATTACTGGTTATAGTTATGGTTTTAGCTTTTATGCTTGTAACTATTATCCTCAGATTGAACAGCTGTATGCTGGACTAAATAAACCCTCGTTTTAGCTACAGCTGCGCTAGTATGGATGGCAAATGGTGTTAAATATTATTGGTATTTAATTATTGCTGGCGTGTTCTTTGTGGTTTACTAGACAATACATGCGTACAGAAACTGGATTAAAATGTCGTCCCAATCTAAAGTTAAATGCACCAGTAATTAGTGAGATTATTTCGTAAGATGTATATGGCGAGATTTTACTCGTACTGCTGATACGCTACCTAGAGGTCTGGCGTACCTATGCTTGATATGTGATGCCGCTGCCATGCTGTAGATAATGTCTATATCGCGAATAGTGTTAATGTAGCAGCAGAGCGCGGTGAAAGGGCGGTATGGGCACTTTCTAGGTATTTCTGGATCAAGAATATTTTAACGAGCTTGTGCTCAAATGATTAAAATCGGTGGAAATAATCTGGTAGGATTAGCCAGATGTCACAGAAGTGGCTAGCGTGGTGAGGATGAATTAGATAGAGAGAAATTACACATACATCTACTATATTGAACCAGCTTTTGATGGTATGTGGCAATTATAGCTGGTGGTATTGTGCAGGGCTGTTCTTATGCTATATATAGTCTGGTTGGAACTAGCTACATCTATTGCAAAATAGACTCTGGACATTTTATAAAAATAGTTATGTATTATATTAGCATAAGCGGGTCATGACTCTGTTGTAGAAGCTGACAAAACATAACAAGAAGTAGAAACAACTCATGAACACACACTGCAACAAATGAAAAGGTTTTTACCATTATTGAGGTGGTATTGGTGCTGGCTATTGCTGCGCTTATTATTTTAATGAGTGTTTGTTTCGGCCTGCTTTTTACAAACGCACGCAGCGTGACCAAGCCCGTAAGAGTGATGTAGTATTAATCGAAGTACCATCAGTACGTTTATCTCAAATAATAAAGGTAAACCTCGCATCTGTGAGCTTAATAAGCTTGTCTTTGCCAGGTACGTATTTATCAGGCGGTGATTGTAGTGCCCAGCAGCTGTTACTGGATCTGAATCATAACTCAATCAGCAGTTTGCTGATAATTCAGCAGTTGATATAAAACAGTTATCGTTTGCTACCCGTGGTAAGTGTGATGGGCACAATGTACGAACAGATGGTTCTCTCGTCAGGTAGCTTTTGGCGTTTGCTGTAGAGGCTAGCGGAACACAATGCGACAATCTCAGGAAGTATAGCAAATATTTGTAATATGAATAATCAAACCCCGTTTTATGACGAGCTCGATTATGCTTAAATTTCTATGTTAATATCATATGATGGATAATGTAATTATTTCTATATTTTTGGAATAGTTAGCAATATTAGGCAGTTTTGCAGTCCTCAACTTGGCGTTTACGAGCTCAGTCAACTCTCTCATGATAAGTCTTCTGGTTACAGACTTAGTAAAGAAAAAACTGAGTTTGAATTTATTGCAATCTAGCTAAAGACTGCAAAATCTTCGAAGTATTCACATTGTCTACACTGTCACCGCCAATTAAATGCTTTTTGACATGGTGCCAATTATTAGCTGGGTTGTACTTGGTGAAAATGTCGCACTTGTAAAAAGCCAACTGGTAAAGCTGAATTTTTATCGAAGTTGGTTTATGTGTGCTTTTTGTGTCTTTATTAGTTTGGCCATTACCACTGAATAGTTTAATTGGATGGGTCTTGTTGATTGTATGGTTATTAATATGATTATGTTGTGCTATTCATAGTATATGAGTTCAAAAATGTTGCTTTTACTTGATAATATTACTATAGATGATATTTATATTATTCATATTATCTGTAGTATTGCGTTACGTTTTGACTGGTGAGTTGCAAAGCTACTCTAATATCATTAGCTTTATCGGCGGCTATTTTGCCTGGCCTTTATGGCTTTATTATATTTTATATCAAAGGCATGGATCGGATTTGGTGATGTTAAATTATTGATACCACTTTCATTATGCTACCTAACTGATCTTATGCTTTGTTATTTCTATTTCTGGCTAATTTTTATTGGTTTTGTAACACACTTTTACCTGGTATGGCTTCGGAAAGTCTCAGCACTGCCCGTATTCCATTTTGGACCGTTCTTGATTGTTGTGGTTTATAACTATGTTTGGGAAAATATATAGTTCAGACCTATATAGGCTCAGCTTTCATTTTATAAAAATAAAAATGTTTATGCTATAATACTCAGTACTCATGGTCAGCACTTACAAAAAGGTTTTACAATTATTGAGGTAATGCTTGTTTTGGCTATTACTTCGTTGATGTTAAGTGCTGTTTTGAATAATTCTTCCGCCGAGTCAATGAGCAACATTATCGCGAAAGGTGTTGAATCTTTCCGTGATTTCTGCTGGTACTTTCGAGGATATTGACTCAGTAAAAATGATGTTTTAGGACAACAAAACGATGCAATAGTAGTCCATTTGCTGGTGATAATACTGCAGCGTGGCGGATCTGCAGAATGCTTTTTATTCTGGCAGAGAAGTAACTATAACATATGATAGATCTAGTGGTTCTACTAAACTAACTCTCTCGCCCGTGAAGGCTTTTATTGATCCTTCTGGCGCTGCTACAGAACCGCAATATATCGCTGTTATGGATGCAAGAGAAGCTAATTTAAAGGGACAGGATACTGATTGGGGTGTAGGCGCTATGCAGCCAAAACCACAGTACAACTGATATAGTAATTATAAATGCGCATTATTCGTAACCCTAAAGTGAAAAGCAAAATATTTCAGATTCAAGACTCTGCTGGCAGTTGGCATACCCTGAAAACAATATTATATTCTGTGTATGAAGAATCCTTTTATAATGATAACCAATGGCAGATGGTAACAGTTGATAAGAATGCTATTAATTCCAGCGGAATTGCAGCAAATAATGGTAGAGATTCTGTGGGGTGAACACATGATACAAAACATTAGATCAGAAGAGGCGACACTATTATAGAGGTTTTATTGGCCTTAACTATATTTACAGCTGCAATTATGGGTGTAATGTAGTAATGAGCAATAGTATTGGTGTCTCGCAACGTTCTTTAGAGATAACACAGACTGCACTCAGACAGATAATCACCTGAGCTTTTGCGCCATATTCTATATATTGCGCTTATAGTTCGGACGATCTAACTCTGGTCTCTATATTGCTGCTAGACCCAGTAGCAGGAGATCGAATATCTTAAAAACATGGAAGGTATTACGGCAGATAAATCTAATACCACCAAATAGATTACTCGCGTTTAATAGTGTTGATGGTGATAAAAAGCGTACTCCAGGCAGTATTTAGTTCTGAGTTCTGGCAGAGGTTTATCTATTTCTACGGTGATGTGGCTAGCAGAGCATTCTTTATTGATCCAGTAACTGGAGAAATTAAAATTTAGTAATAGTCATGTTCCCATCAATCTTTTGCAAGAATTGCTCAAAGTGCGTCTGGATCACAATCAGAAAGTGATCGGACATTTGCAGTAAAGGTTCAGTTGATAAAGCCACAACCAACTCTTTCTATTATGATTACTAATTATTATGATTTTCATATCTCGTGCCTGCTGGCAATCACCAGTTGGTGGCGAAATTCAACGTTTAGGGACAATTGTGAGGTTATATGAGCCAGCAGCAGATAGTGGTTTTACTATTGTAGAAGTAACAATAGCTATGGCGTTTATAGCTGTTTTAGTTATTACATTGCTAATGGTTGGAATGAGAATTGCCTCTTTATACAAGCAAAGGTATAACAATACGTGATGTAAATAGTGCATCTAGGAATATTATTAGATCAATGCAGGATGATATCGCAGCCTCTTCGAGTAGAATGGTTGTATTTTATAGAAAAAGCTCATCTAGCTCTGGTGGTGGCTGGTGGATCTTCTAGTGCTTCATCAGGTGATGTTAAATTTGCAACCAATCTAGAAGAAGCTACCAAGAGAAAATTGATTACTACAACGATCCTAATACAGGCGGGCGATTGTGTACAGGGGAGTTATACATATATATGGAATTATCGAACGAAATTTATCGAATATAATACTAAGAGTAAAAACTCAGATGGATCTCTTGTGTCAGATAGTGCTAGAAAAAGTGGCGCACAATATTACAGAAGCGGCTCTGCTTTTAAGCAGATTTGAGCCTGTTCGTTTTATGAAAGTAAAAGATGACCAGAGAATTCTATGTAGCTCTGAGAAGATTGCAACTATGAAAGCTGGCTATGGATCTGCTGAATATAGAAATGGTCTTCGTATTCCAGATGAATTTATAAAAGATTCTGTCGCCGTTTTAGGGTGATAGTGAGCGTGGATTAGTGATCTAGTATGGATGTAACCTCGCCAGACGCTCTTATTAATAAGGATGGACGCGGTACTGGTAATGATGATTCTGATAATCTTAATGTAACTACTATGTTTTACTCATCATTTTATACTATAAATATGATCAATCGGATCATCTTTATTCGACGAGGAATATATAGGTAGCCGATAAAAGATGTTAAGAATAGTAATTGTAGAACAGATATTAATAGTCAGATAGTTATGCAGAATATTGTGCTTTTAAATAATATAGAATTTAGTAGTAGAACGGGAAGTGTAATATTTGTGTGATATAATTATAAAACATAAGGAATTTATATATACTAGAAAAGACAAAAGCGCGGTTTCGATATTTATGTACTTTACTATGCTCTTCGTTGCTATATTCTATTGGTCTATAATTTTATGATGCGAGATCAAGATAGAGCTACAGATAATGATCTATCTAGAAGTGCACTTGATTCTGCGCAAGCTGGTGTGGAGGATGCCAAGCGTGCTTGCGAAATATAATGACTGTACTGAACGTGCAATGCAGGCTCTCCAGAATGTGTTGATCTAATTTCTCAACTGTTAGAGGTGGAAAAATGTGACACTGTTGCTAAAATTCTGGGTGGTGGACAGGTTGAGGGAGATAAAATTATTAGACAGTCTATAATGATGAGCAGTACAGCAAGCCTATAGTTGCGTTAAAATCACACCAGATACTGAAGGGTAGTAAAAGTATAAAAGATGAGAGTGATATGAAAATTATTCCCTAAAAGGAGTAAGCAACTACGATGTAGTAGAGGTGACTTGGTCTAAGAAAAGTGAGGAGTTTTCTTATGATTTTAGTCAGAGTTCAAAGAATCGACGACTCAATTCTCTAATATAAGAAATAAAAAGTAATCAGGTAACTGCACAGCTGCCAACCTATGAACATTGGGATGAAAAATGGGGCGCTGTGATGCGTGCAGGCTATATCTTATAATGCAGGGTGATGTAAACTTACGGGATCTTGATGGTAATGCTAGAACTGTATTCTTATATCCTGATAATAGAGTTTCCAGAGGTAGTAGTTCTAAAAGTTATGAAATGGAAACATACGACTTACATACACCACATCCTTTTCACGGATGACGCCTCAGGCTAGATGTTACAGTTAATAAGCCCTGCAACATCTGTTAATGGATCATCTTGTGACAATAGAGTGGCTAATGGTGAATATATGTGTAAAGCATTACTTAAATTACCATCAGGTATAGGATACTAGCTATCTAACATTAGCTGGAATTTATGCTAGAGGTAAATCTGTAGATGGGGTGAGATTATTAAAGAATGATGGTAGTGTGGTGAAATTTAATAATGTTCAGCCAAAGATTGATTCTACTGGTCGCGCAAATAACGAATTCCGCCGCGTAGAAGCTCGTGTAGAGGCTACGCCGTCGGAAGATGCAGTACCTGTCCCTCAGCTGCTATACATAGTGATGGTGACTTATGTAAGAATTATATGATTACAGATAATGCTAGTGACTTTAGTGCTAATGGTTGCTCTCAATCTATTATAAAAACCAGAAACTCAACCATAATAATTATAATATTACCTACTATGGAATTTTTCGTGAGTTTACGTAGATGCTCATCTGTAACGTGGTATAGATCTGGGTTGTACTATGTTACTATGTCCAAGCATATCTTGAACATGGATATCTGCTCCATTCATAAGTAAATCAGTCGCGAAACTGTGATCCATAGTATGAGGACTTACATGTTTTTGTAATTCCTGCTAGTCTAGCATATTTATTTACAATTCTTTGTATACTTCAGAGTTAGTCTTCTGTAGTCCCCACTATTATCTAGCTCCTGTGTATTGCTGACTATAACTTATAAATAGAGTGCTAAGTTATCGTTACGAACAGATAGATAATTTTCTATATGTTCAGTGGCTGTTTTTAGATATAAATACAGGTCTATCTTTTTGGCCCTTACCTCGAGACTGCAAACTCTCGTCTCTTAGTATTTATATGATCTCTATTTAGGCTCACTAATTCACTAATGCGTAATCCACTTGAAAAGAGTAGTCTAACTATAGCTCTGTCTCTCGAGTCCTATATCTGAATCTGTTTTATTTCAGCTATTAATCTTTCTATTTCATCCGATGTGTAAAAAGCAACCTGCTTCTATGGACTTTAGGTAATTCAATCATATGAGGGAGCCAGGCTTTCATTCCACGCTTTGATAAATAGTAAGAAACCCTTTTAATGCAATGAGGTGATAATTTTGAGTTAATATACTCGAGATTCATCGTTATCATTTTTATATCTATTGAGCCAGAGTCTATATTTACGTATTAATTCTGGAGTTATTTTTGCAACGTCAATATTGTCTGTAAATTCACTCAAACGTCATAGGTAATAGGGAATAATTTTGTGCAGTTTTACTGCTACGGCTGCCTCCACTCTAAGATTCGTAAAATCATAAATCATATCATTAAGGTAATGCTTTGGTCCTCATACTATTTAGCATACTACATCTCAACTTATTTGCTATACTTGGAGTATAACTCACCGTTAATAGAGTGAGATAAAATGCAAATCCTAATATGTGATAGTAAAATAGAGCGTACATTGAGTTGTATTTAAACCTGATGCAGTCCAGCGTGGTATTGTTGGTGAAATTTTAACCAGATTTGAGAGAGTTGGCCTTAAAATAGTTGGTACTAAAAATGTTATCACCTGACCGTGAGCATTACTATACTCACTATGGAAGAAATTGGCAAATGGTCACTCGCAGAGGAAGTAAGGCGTTTAATGTTACATTAGATTTTATGACTCAAGGTCCTGTTACAGCTATGGTTTTTGAAGGCGTTGAAGCCGTAAAGTCTGGTGCGTAGCTGTTGGTGGCACTGAGCCAAAATCATCGGCACCAGGAACTATAAGAGAGATTATTCTCATAATAGTTTTAGTTATGCAGACGACCAAGATAAAAGCTATACTGAATCTTATTCATGCCAGTGGCGATGTTGATGAGGCCTCAAGGAAATTAGCCATTGGTTTGGTACTGCAGAATTGTATGAATATAAATCGCCAGTGAGCGCTTTTTGCCAGTAATTGTAATTTTTATAAAGATGCTGCGCCATAATATGTGTAGCATCTTTAGTGTGTATTATTGATATAATTTATTAGTGGTGAGCCTCGGTAGCTCAATTGGATAGAGCGGTTCCGTCCCAAGGAAAAGGTTGTAGTTCTGATTCCTACCAGGGGTACCAGTTTTGTAGATATTTATTTAAAAAATGGCAGAAAAATATACAAGAAAAATCATTTGAAGGTCAAAAGGACGGCGAGAAGTTGTAATTAAAGTCTTCGTCGCCATATGATTGCATGAGAAAGGGTTTTTAGGTTATTAATCCATTAGCTCTTTCATCTATACCACCACTTATCTGGCAGACGAATTTGGAGCTTTTTACTACCATTGGCTGGATTGATTATTGGTATTTTTGCTTTTGTTACCAATTTATAATATGGTATTATACTGTTTTTGTATTGACCAATCAAAGATTGCGTCAAATTACACAAAAGGGATTTTTGTTAGTAATGTTGTGGAACTTAAGTTGTCAAAAATACATAATATTAGCTATAATATACCAGGATTTAGCGGAGATGTTTGGATTTGCACTATTGTAATTCAAACATATGTGGGTGATTTAGTAATAATAAATGTTGAGCAACTCCAGAGAAAATTTTACAACATACTACAAGATGCAACCGAAGCGTCAGAACGGAGGGATAATGAAGAAAATTCTATTAAAAGTTAACGCGTAAGGATGAGAAAGATAAAAATCTGATCGTATTACTAATCAGACAGTTGCAGAACATCGTGAGCAAATTATAGCTAAAGCTCGAAAATTTAAATACCTCTATTCAGTACACAAAAAGCAAAATTATCCGTAATGTTGCCATTTTGGGGTTTTTGTTGTAGTTGTATTTATAATATTTTCTTGGTGGCAATTATATAAAAATTCAAACCACTAGCAGTTTCTTTTTTATAGGCTAACTGCGTTATACCAGTTCTGTAGTTTCGGTAGATGGAGAATATGTGCTACAGTGACTACTTGCTTAATTATGAAAATGTCTGAAACTCACCTCACTACCATAGAGAAGATTAATAAGGATAACTCTCGTGGAGGTAAGGGCGCTTATGATTTTTATAAAGCTCAAGCTATGCAAAATGCTATATCTGATACGTATGCTCGTAAGTTGGCTAGAGAACTTAATATATCTATTACGGATGGTCAAGTTAAAGATGCTGTAGATAATATTCGACAGAGCTCGTCATCCCAGGGTGAGATAAGCCAAGTTTATGATAGAGCTACGGTACAATATTACGGTATAACACCTCTGAATATCGATACCATATACATAAAAGCCTTCTGCAAAGGGGAAAGTTTTATATGCTATTGATGATATCGCCAAAAAGCTGCTCAAGAGGCAGAGTCTAATATAAAACCAATGCTAATATGACAATTTGAAGCGATATAGTTTTAAAATTAAAAAGATAAATATCCACTATACAGAATCTTCAATCTGGTTGTAAGAAAGATAATAAAGATGGTGGACTAGCTTTTTACTGCATCTAAACTCAAGAAGGGTGAATCTTCTAGTATGATAAAAACCTTTAAGAGGTGACGGGTATTATTTTGTAAAAGCTTTTTAGATGTAAATAAAGATAATGAAATTAATTATGAATTTATAAAAATACCACTAAGCGTGTTTAATAATAGATTATCTAAATTATACGCAGGTGACAAAATAAAAATATTTTATAATAGTTTCAGATGTAAAACCTCAAATTCAAAGAAAACAACAAATGAGTTGTTACTAGTCCTTTGATTTTTATTACCATCACATTAGAACTCAACCATATAAGTTAATAAAGTGACAAGAAGTATGGTTAAAATTAGCAACGTCTTTAAAGAGCTAATTTTAAAGTCAAGTTGTCTTTGTAGAGATATCCATTAGTGGTGTCATTGTATCGATATTTGGTTAATTAGTATACTTATGTTTACTAATTAGAGTAAAGCAGCTGGTCAGGACGTTTTTGTGACAATCTGGAAAGTTTTTAGCGATTTAGACTCAATAGACCGGGAGGATGGTTCACTAATTGAGCTCAATCTGGATATATAATCTATATTACCTTCGCATACTTATAATAATGATAGTGAGTACGATATTAAACTGAGGCAATTTTCCAGGAATGACATTTCCTATAATTCTGAATTGCTAGTAAAAATAATATACTACCTAGATATATTTCTGACGATTATTATGTAGGTGAGTCTATAAGTAGAAAATATCTCTGTAAAAGCAGTGGAGTAAAATAAAATGATAAAGTATGAAATGTATGTTTTTAACACCTATGAGATAACTGTGTACATTGATTCGCTAGATAATTCTGAGGTGATATCTATGAATCAGATGTTTAGCAATGTTATGAAACTTAGCTCACTAGTTAACCTCGATAATCTCTAAGGCAACTTAATATGGGGAGGTATGTTTTGCAGTAATCTCCTTTAGCTAACTAATTAATTTAATACATCGAACGCGACAAATTTTGACATATGTTTCAGACTACACATCTATACCCTAAATTAAATTATTCTGTCGCTCGTACAGGGACAATGCCATGATGGAACAGGATACTTTGCTCAGCAACTCAGCCTCTTCTGCAGCCTCAAATACTGCGCTGTCAATGCAGAACATGACCTTGACTAGTCCAGACTCGGACTTTTTAAGACGTGTGCGGCTGTAGTGGTATTGCTCACAAGATATTAATCTGTTATCAAATACTATTAATGAAAACACTCGCCAAATACTGAAGTTGATGACATTACTGTGCTATCAGATCTTAATGACACTCCTGAGGATGGTATGGTTTTTAGCTTGTGTTACCCAGGCGTAGATGACAATCGAATTCACTATTATAGATACAACTCCATCTTCAAAACAAATCTGGTAGATTATGAAACCAAAAATATTTGATACATTTGTATCCACGCTACAGACTAGTGCGTAATTAATGATCCAGAGAACGATCCGATAGTAATTATACCTTCTTCATGAATCCCTAGATGGCTACTTTAATCCATCAACCCGCATATTTTGGTACTCTAGGTCAGGCTGACTCTGGCAGAATATTCCAGATATTTACTATATCTGACGGAATAAATAGAGTTAATTTTAAATAATAGTATAACTGTTAGATGTTATAATACGGGCAATCACGCTAACAGCAAAATAAGTGGCTCAAGTAGGGGTGAGAGTGATTTTATACCAAATTTAATACTAATCTAGGTATGAGAGGTACTAATCATCAGATAAATTAGCTGCCTCAAAATAGTAGTAGTAAGAATAGTTCAAATAATTGCCTTCAAGTCTGCTCAGTTAAAAAAGAGAAGGGTTCTTTTTGATATGATAATTGCGAACTTTGATGGTTCTGAATATTAATAATTTTCATTTTGATTGGTATTAGATCCCATCGCAGTATTAAGGAATAGGGATAGTGATAACAAGTGTAGTGGAAATAATAATTTAATTACGTGAGAAGTAGAGGAATAAGCTACAAGATAAAAGTAAATTTAATTTTATTTAAATAAAATAAATGAAAGTAATAATTACCAGTATAAGCGTACTGGTAATTATATAGAAAACTAAAAATAATATTTATTATTGCTGAATATTTTCATCCCTATCTTCGGTGAGGAGTATGGTAGGCTGCTAAAAGTTCATCTCTGGTATATCTTCCAGTCTATTTTGCATAATTTGGATCACTGCATCATTGGTGTGTAATATTGATTGCTATTGATTGTATTTGTATACTGTGATATTGAGGATTTTGTTGATATATTGTTGAGCTATTTGTGTTTGACTCAGTTGGAGTTGGTGGTGTGAGTCATCATCTCATCGCGACAGAAGGTGAGTATATAGCCATTATTTACTATAGCACCTTCTATATCTTAATAAATGCTACTTATCGCATATATTATTACGAATAAGATAATAGCTATTATTATTCCAATAACTACTCCAGCGCCATTGTCGCCCAACTGATACCAATGATGATTTCTTGAGTTTTCGGGCTTTTCTCCTTCATCAGCTTTTGCATCTTGAACAATAAAATTACTTGCTTTAGTACCGTTTATATCTATGTCTACAGTATGGTCTCCTGCTGGTAGCAGAGTTGTTTTCAGCTGACCCATCCTCCTTTGTCGCAATAGGAGCTCTTTATATTCTTACTACTATAGATGCTCAGTGATAGGCTGAATTGTCTCTAAGAACTAGTTCTAACTGGGTAGCCTGAAAGTTGTAAACTTACCTCTTCTATAGGAGTCCCAGAAGAATCTTTTTCATTAGATGCCGTGATTATATAGTATAAGTTTACCTGGGTTAATTTATCTACTAGTAGCCTGATAATTGGCTCCATTGGACTTTGTAGATGTAGCTAGTACATTATTTCACCTTCTCAGTAAAAACTCACTTATTGTAGAACTATCAGCAATCCATTTTATTGTTGTACTTTTGTATGAAGGCTCTATCTGGATACTCCTAATCGAGCTGTAACACCATCAGCTCCATCTGTTGTATTATTAGTTTTCTGAAGTAGTGTCAGTATTTGATTCAGCTGGCTAGAGGAAGATCATGCTGGACTAGAGGAGTTTTTCAGTAGGCGTAGATGGTGTAGTATGTTGAATTTATATCAACACTAGCTCTAGGTGTAGTAATCTCTATATATTCTTTGACTCTGACTGACCAGGATGGTCGAGATATTCTATGTGGCTGATAGTTGAGGATTTTGACAACTGAAGGTTGTGGTCTTGGCCTGCTGGAGTAACAGTGGGGATGTTGGTGTTATTTGGGACGAGGAATTATTGTTTGAGCCAGAATTTGAATTGTTATTTTTGATCCGCCATTTTGATTATTATTACCGTTATTATTCTGGTTCTGATTGTGATTATTAGGTCCAATCTTACAGTTAGGAGGTGTTCCAGTCTATGTCCTGGTGACATTTTGGTTCTCCTATTAAAATAGATCCTCCTTCAAATTCCAAGTTTATATTGTGGTTTGATAAGTATGATTTACTACGATTAAAATTTAGTTTTAAAGCTTTTCTGATTTAGCTCTGAATTTTATATTAAAAAGAAGTAACTCCTGTACTTTTGGATGCTCGTTTGAATTTGCTACCGTGACGCAGAAAACTCATTACTCTAATATTTGTATTATCATATGTAGATCTGTCGCCATCGTAAGCGTATGTTTGTGAAAAGGTAGATGTCTATCGCTCACACCGACAAAACTGACAGTTTTGTGTTTTATCATACTCAATCCATAGATGGGTTATATTTCCTTTTGATTGATCAATATCCGCCTTTACGCTAACTGTACAACCTTCGCCTGGTTTTACTTTTGTAACTGAAGGGTTTATATATACCCTTGATTTATTACTTTGTTGAGCGTTTGCTATAAGAAGAAGCAAAAACTAAACCTATAATTAATGAGACTGTTAACCACTTTATATATTTCATATTTATTTTATATTTTAAATCTATTACTAACTTTATTATACAAAAAGATGAGAGCCGATCGCAAGTCAGTGAAAAATAGGAACAAAACCCGCAATAGCGGGTTAATATAATAAAACCATGGCGCGCCTGACCGGATTCTGAACCAGGGCGATCTCCTCCGTGACAGGGAGGCGGATAGACCAGCTTCACTACGAGCGCATAACTACTAAGTAATAATAGCAGATGTCAAATTGCTGCAATAGTTGTTCTGTGATATAATTGTAGGGCGGATTATATGCCGTTGTAGCTCAGTTGGCAGAGCGGCGCTTTCGCAAAGCGTAGGTCACCGGTTCAAAACCCGTCACACGGCTCCAGTTACATTAATATAAAAATAAACTATTTAGAATGAAAGAATTAATTAATAATATATCAAGGATAAGACGCTTTTGTTTGCTGTCTTTGTATTAGTGCTAACTAGTATAATTGTGCTATATATTTTTAATTAGATTAAACCTCAACGATTTACAGGTCAGTGTAAGATATACATCATCAGTACTGAACATATATATTCGTGCGCCTGGACCCATATGTTATCATTCTCTGGATTTTGTTTAGCTATCTGTTCTGTACATTTAGTTCTAATAGGTCAAAATTTATCAACTGAAAGGCAGAAGGTTTTCATTATAGTTGGTTGTCTGTGTCTTGCTATATTGATTGCTTTTATGTTGCTGTATAATATCGCAAATATAGCTGTAGAAATTAAATTATGAATGAATCAATAGAAATACCTCTAGTAAAACGAACTAAAAATATAGATTCTTTGAAATATTACCTGGCATGATGAGCTATTTGAATGCTATTTCCGCTTGTATTTTTATCTTGGTGGAATCCTATATATAGCAGGTATATATTTCGCTTGTAATTATTTTTTACTATAATAGTTAAGGCTATTAGACTGCAGTATTTATACTGTACGTGGTTAGCAGAGCTTTTAGAAAAAGGCACAAAATTGATTGGCGTAGTCGTTTAAATGATTTATCTAATCCTGCGTCACTGACAAAAATGGCGGGTAATAAATCTAATGTATTTCATAAAAACGTCACATTTGTGCTCTTGAAGATATACTAAAAAGAACTCCAGAATATCCAAACCCGATGATTTATATCACATCATTAGTAGCAGCATATAATGAATCTATAGATGTAATAGATCCTACTATTAAATCGCTACTTAATACTACACTCCAAATAGTCATCTTATAGTAGTTTTTGCATATGAACAGCGTGTAGGCGAGGAGATAGCTAGAACTGCAGTACACGGAGGATCAGCTATGGAAATAAGTTTGGTAGATTTTTATACTGTGATGCATCCAAAAGATATGCCAGATGAAGTGGTAGGGTAAGGGTGGTAATATAACTTTATGCTGGTCAGTATATAAGCCAGCAAGTTAGAATGAGGAAAAAGATTTCAGTTGTAAGTTACGTCGCTTGATTGTGATAATAAGTCGCTAACTAGTTATTTTGACTGCTGTATCTTATGAATATATAATCCATAAAGACAGGAAGCAACTTCAGTATCAGCCTATATCGTTATTTATTAATAATATTTGGGATGTGCCTGCTCCCGTATGAGGGCAGTTGGTACTCTAACTCATTCTGGAATATTATCAGCTCAGCTCAACCTGATAAATTAAAAATTTTGCTTCACATTTCAGCCTCTTAGCGCGTAGCTGAAATGGATTTTGAGGTGGCGATCTATTGTGAAAGATGGCCATCAGTGCTGGAGGAGCTACTCTTTTAAAGGTATTATGGGGTAGTTCCTGCATATGTGCCTATCTACCAAGATGCTGTTTATCTGGAAACATATAAAAGACTTTTATATGCTCAATTCAAGCAATTGCGGCGTTGAGGATATGGTGTATCAGATATTCCTTATGTCGCTAGTCATATGTTTGTAGCAGGCAAGTACCATTATTGGATTCTTTGGTAAAGTTTTATGAACTATTAGATGGACACGTAACATTGGCTTCAGTAGCTATACTGGTCATACATTTTGGTGGATGGGTTCCTCTTCTTGTTAGCCCAGACTTGGAAGAAGTTTTCCCGCTCATCAATTACCTCGGACTATTAGCATACTTATGATGTCTTCATTGGGGTGTTAATAACAATATTCTTCCACCGAAGATGCTCCCGCCACGTCCAAAGTAGGTATAAAAACATCGTATAATATACATGATTCAATGGTTTTTCATGCCAGTTACTTCAATTATTATATAGTGCTTATCTGCACTTAATGCTCAGACTCATCTTTTTATTTGGTAGATATTTGGATAAATTTGATGTTACTGAAAAAGCGGTTATTAAGGACAAAAATAAGAAGCACATAACAACAAAATAAATAAATAAGTTATCTTGTTAGTAATTGTCGTTTTTTGCATGATCGTCGTGCTGGCGCAACAGATGATATAACCTTGTTGAATGGCATATTGCATGCTGATAGCCTCAAGTCAAACTTTCCTTAGAATACTGTAGGTTATTTTTACTAAATCATATGTATTTATATGATCAATAGTGTCTATTTCGCTGATATCTTTATAACTCCATCTCAACTGTCTGTGCTATATAGAAGTTTATCGCATAATGCTTGTCTGTTGTCGATATATACTAATTGTTAGTGTGCCAATATTGAAATATCTACTTCTGACATTTCGTATTAGATGATTGCACATCATCGGAAGGCTGTAAATTTTACCACAACTAGTACATGTTCGTCTTCTCCAGACTAATGGATTTTACGGTGTGCTCTGGAATTTGTAAAACCTAGTCTTTTGACTTAGACAATAAATGGCTATCATATCATATATATTGGTCATATAGCTATAAAGAGAAAGTCTAGTGAAAACTATAAAAACACTGTGTAAAAGTAGTAAGTATATAAATAAAAATAAACCGCATGAGGGAGCTTTATTTTACTTCATAATAATAAATGGTGACAATAGAGGACTGGAACCTCGTACTCACAACGTCAATGTGGCGCTCTAGCCAGATGAGCTAATTGTCCATACTTTTCCGGTAATATAACAGAGAGATATACTACATCAATATTATAATATTGATGATAACTAAGAATACCACAAATATACGTATATGCATTATAAAGTCTCAACCAGCTTTTGAGCATCGTGGCAGCGGTTGCGAGACACGTAAAATGCGGAACAATAGAAAAGCCATGGTGGAACCTCCTGCTTATCAGGACTGAGGCGCGCAAATTTAGTTTGCGTGTTTTTATTAGTAAAATGAGAGGAGACTATTATGGAAGATAATAATCTATATGCAATGAGACATAGCTAGCTTCATAACCGCCGCAGCAGGAAGGTTTATGGCCCGAGGCGAAGTTTTAGCTAGGTCCAGTCGTTGATGACGGCTTTTATTATGATATTGATTTGGGTGATAATGACTAGCGAACAAGATTTTCCTCAAGATAGAATCGAAAATGAAAGAGATAATTAGTGAAAATCAGGATTTTTATTCGTGATGATTGTTCGATTGATGAAAGCGCTATTAATTGGGCTAAAAATGAAAAACAAAAATTATAAAGAGAATTATTGAACGATCTAAAGCGTTCTGGAACCACCTGAAGCTAAAAGATCTAAAACCCTAGCGAGATGGGTACTATAGCAGAGGTGAGGGATCTGTTAAATTTGTGTCCTTTTATACAAAATGGTGAGTTCCGTGATTTATGTCGTGGTCCACATGTCTCAATACTAAGCAAATCGGAGCATTTAAGCTTATGCGAGTAGCTGGATATTGGCGTGGAAATGAGAATAATCCTCAAATGCAAAGGATATGGCGTTGCTTTGCTACTCAATCCGACCCTAGATGATTATCTCAGAAAAATTGAGACTTGCTCGTCAATATGATCATAGTAGGTAGGGAGTTAAATCCTTATACGATGTCTCCACTTGCTGGGTCAATACCCTTATTTACGCCACGAGTACGATTTTTACGAGATATTGTATCGCAATATCTCAAAATCACTAAGGCAAAAGTTCGATTTGAAAAAGTTTGACTCCACATATTACAAAGAAGGACTTGTGATGAGTAGTCACTGGGCGAAATTTGGTGATGAGTTGTTTTTAGTAAAAAGTCAAGAAACTAGTGATCAGATGGCTTTTAAAACCAATGAATTGTCCTCACTCATACTCAGATTTTTGACTCACAGCCCTGGAGCTATCGCAAGATTTACCTATTAGATATCTTGAAACAACGACTGATTATCGTGATGAAAAACGGTGAGTTGGGAGGATTAAGCTGAGTTCGCCTCGCAACACAAGATGACAGCTATGTGTTTTGTCGCCCAGATCAAATAGAAAATAGAAATTAATAACCTCTTCAGTGTGCTCAGTGATCTGTATGAATCTCATTAATGAAGCTTGAGTAAGACTTAGCTATAGGATGAATCTGATCTTATTTAGGTGATGTGATCATGGGGAATCGCTCAAGACCAATCAGACTGCCGTTGAAAATAATAATCTGATTTCTTCGAGCAAGAGGGTGAAGCTGCTTTTTATGGTCCTAAGATAGATTTTATGGCAACTGATGCTATAGGTAGAGAGCATCAAGTTGCTACTGTCCAACTAGATTTTTATTCAACCTCAGAGGTTCAACGCATATACTAACATTGAAGGTGGTTTTGATACACCGTAATGATACATTGTGCACCACCAGGTTCTATTGAGATTTACGAAGCGTATTTATTGAACATACTGGTGGGTGGTTTGATTTTTGGGCTGCTCCTGAGCAAGTTAGAATTTTGACTGTTAATAATCTATTGGTGAGTATTTAGATGAGGTTAAGGATACAATTTTCAAAAAGTAGTCCTAATAGTCCCAGTAAAGTATAATGAATTAAGGTTTTAGTGTAGATGACAGGAATGAATCTTTAGGTACTCGAGAAGCTTTTTCTATGAAAATACTCACTCCAGATTATTATTGGGCCTAAAGGATATGGTCTCTCGTCAAGTTAGTGTTCGCACAAAAAGTAGCGAGCAAAAGATTCATATAGACAAATTGATAGATTTTATAAGGCCTAAATTGACATACAATAATTTAATATATCTGATGAAATATATAGCTTCAAAGAAATATATACCATTTAATGAGATACTTGCCTGATGATAAGATTACTACCTATGGCGATTTAGCTGCTATGGCTGGAAAAACCTTTTAAGGCTGCGTATTGTTGGTAATATAGCACATGGCGGACCAGATTATTTACCTTGGCATAGGCTTGTTAATGCCAGAGGGTATTTTGGCTGTGATTTCCCGGAGGACAGGATATTCAGCGTCAGCTTTTAGAACAAGATGGTATATTTTGTGATGAATTTTATCATGTAATTAACTTTAGTAATATAAGATGAATCCAGTAATTACAATAAAAACCCCATTAATTGTTATAGTGGGTCCAATCATGAAGTGGAAAGACTAGTTTAGCTATTAATCTTGCTGAAATATACGGAGGTGAAATTATATGTGCTGATAGTCGTACTGTATATAAAAGATATGGATATAGGAACCGCTAAACCTAGTTATGAGGACTGTCAAAGGGTACCTCATTGGGGTATTGATTTGGTATATCCACTGAATATTTTTCTGCAGCAGAGTTTAAAACAATATTCTTTATTGAAGATATAAGGAGTCGCAATGAGATCAACTTTCTTAGTTGGAGGTACAGGGCTTTATATAGATGCTATAGTATTTGATTATAAGTTTGGTAATAAAAAGTGATGTCAAAAAGAACATTGTTAGAAAAACTAACTCATTGAAGAATTATGGAAATATTGCAGTAAAAACAACATATAGAATTACCAGATAATTATAACAACAAAAGATATGTAATCAGATGTATAGAGCAAGGAGGAATAACATAATAGTAGAAGTAGAAATCATAACAATATTATTGTTGTTGGGATATCTACAGATAGAGATACCTTCGTGAAAAGGATCAAAGATAGGATTGAACAATTTTTGATAATAATGTTGTAGAAGAAGCAAGAACATTGGACAAAAATTTATGGCTGATAATAGAGCGATGTTCGAAATATATCCTATATTGCATAAATATATAGATAATGAAATTAATATAGAAGAAGCAAAAGTAGAGATATTCTATAGAGACTGGCATTTGGCTAAAAGACAAATGACCTGGTTCTCGTCGTAATAAAAACATCGAATGGCTAGAACTTAATCAAGTACCTTCGTATATTTATAGCAGGATGGCTAGTCTACAGTAAATATGATAAAATAAAGGTAATGCTATATAGACTAGATACGAGATGTATAAATGATTGATGCACTATTTGGTTCAAAAACTAGAGTAAAATTACTCATCTGTTTATGAATAATCCAGGTAGATCTTTTTATGTTCGTGAAATAACTCAGGCTGATAGATGAACAAATTAATTCCAAGGCGAGAACTTGCTAATATGTTACAAGTAGGTGTTATTATTAGTGACAGTCTCAGATAATAAGCTGTATTATGAAGCAAATCAAAAATTATGCATTTTATAGACCTCTAAAAAGAGATCTTTGGTGAGATACCATCACGCGAAATCGGGTGAGATAATGGATGGAGTGTTTAATAAAGGGATTACCCAGAATAAAAATTAGCAAGTAGGGCTGGAATCTTAGCTCCAGGATCTTCTAGCAAGGTGGATCTATTATTGGTAGGGGATGTTCCGTTAGAAAAGTTAAGGTTGCTGTTTCTACGATAGAGCGTCATGAAGGAGAGAGCTTAACTATTCTGTATTGGTTATGATGAGTTTTTATAGACTTAGCAGTGAGACAGATTTTAGTAATGAAGATGTTAAACGGAAAAACATAGAGTATTTGTTGATAAGAAATGGAATTTTTAAATAAGTAAGGAGATTAAAATATGTTTGATATCGAATACAACGGTGGTAATTCAGCAACTATATCTACTAAAACACTAAATTAGTTTTTGATCCCAAGAGATCATTAATAGGACTCAAAGATATGAATACAGAGGGCGCTGTTGAAGCAGGTACTGAAGATAGGTTCTTGCTCAATTATAACGGAAGTAAAGCATCTATTTTGTAGTCCTGGTGAGCGAGGTGGGAGATTTTCTATAAAAGGCATAGCTGCTCTATTAGAGACATATAGATAGTACAGAAACCAATAAACGTAGTGTGATATATAAAGTTGAAGTAGGAGATATACATATTGGTTGTGCTGGGTAATATGAGCACCTGCCAGTACAGATAATCAACTTGATCTGGTGTAATAGATATTCTAATTATACCTGTTGGTGGAAGTGGATATACGTTAGATGCTACTAGCGCCGTGAATATTATTCGTCAAATAGAACCAAAAATAGTTGTACCAGTTCACTATGGATGAAAAATTTAAGATACGAAGTTCCTCAAGATGATATACAGACATTTATTCATGAATTGAACGCACATGGGGAGTCTATGTCTAAATTAAAAATTAAGTCTGCTCAAATATACTCAGAGTCTATGACAGTGGTCCATCTATCCCTAAAATAAGTAGCGCGTAATCTACCATAACGATATTTTTCTGTTACATTGTAATATAATACCAAAAATAATGCCTAATGATAAGCATTATTTTAACAGATATTATTAGAGCCTATCTGTTAGAGTTAGTTGAAATATAACCTTAGGTAAGATACACTTTTTCTTCAGAGTTCGAATAGCATGAGTGCTTAGTGTCATTGTGACTTTCTGGCCATCTACTACAAAAGTCTTTTTCTGTAGATTAGGTTTTAAAAGTATGCTTCGTACGACGCAAGCTAAAAGCTTACGTTATGACCATGCTGAGCTCTCTTTCCTGTTAAAATCACATCGAGATGCCATAAGTAGTCTCTTTCATTTTCTTATATTAATAATATTGATCTGCTACAATCTATACCATTCTAGCGGGTTTTTTCATATAGTCAAGTCTGGAGATATTTTCTGCGTATGTTATAATGCAACTGGTAATGTCTGATGTTAATGTTTTTATATATTTATAGTTTTCTGCATTATTATATTATCACGACTCTGCATGAAGCCATGCATGCTTTTGTTAGTTATTGGCAAGCGATGATACTGCTAAACAAGACGGTAGACTAACTCTCAAACCCTATAAAGCATATAGATCCTATTATGACAATTATACTTCCTATTGTTTTGTATATATTTAATGCACTGGCTATTTTTCGTGGAGCTAAACCTGTACCCTTTAATTTAAAATAGACTTAGAAATGGCGAATGGAGGTAGCATTAATAGCCCTAGTAGGACCATTAACTAATCTAGTAATAGCGTTTATTTTATTTGGTATATTAGTCTCTACTTAAAGTTGATCCTAACTCATTATTGGCTTCATATTGAGTATGGGGGTTAGGAAATTAATTTAGGGTTTTTGTATTTAATATGATACCTATACCGCCATTAGATGGATCTAGAGTACTATATGTATTGGCACCTGATTTTGTTCCGACGGGTGATGGATGTGTTACAGTATGGTATATAGTAGTTTTCATGATAGTAATGATCTCTGAGTTATACTAATGTACTAGAACTAATAATAGGAAACGTTATAAACTTAATTTTGTCGCTATTTAGTAGTATATTTGGAATTTAAAAACAAAATAGTATACAATGTAACTATCCGATAGGATTACACTATGATTTTCCTAACATCATATGATAGGAACTCCTAATATTCTGAGCTTCGTGGAGCTCTTATGAGGGTACCACCCTTTTGCTGTACAACGCAGGGAATATCAAGTGTTCTTGTCGGATTTATTGATTTTTGGATAACTATAATGTAATCTAAATTATGATACTATGCTAGATCGATCGCTTTTATACTATAGGTCTAAAAGAGGAAAGTCTGACAGTATAGAACAGGACAGTTGCTAACGGCAACCGAGGGTGACCTTAGGAAAGTGCTACAGAGACTATACCGCCACTTTTGTGGTAAGGGTGAAAAGAGGGTTCTAGAGTATCTAGAATAGGTGAATAATATCACTGAAAGTAAGAGTCACAATTATTCATGGTGACATGAATAATAGGCAAACCCTGTCCACTGCAAGGAATGAGGTTATTGGCTGTTCGCTAGACCTTGTTGATATCCGCTTGAGCTAAGGAGTAATTTTCTAGCCCAGATAGATGATCATCCTAATGACAGAATCCAGCTTATTGCATAGTATCAGTATTATACTACACCCAGCTCAAGTTCATATTTGTAATGGGGTGTATTTATTGGTTTTAAAAATTCACTAGTTAATAGCCCGATTTTACTATAGCTCAAAAGCCTTAGGTTCTCTAGATGCCAGTTCAGATAATATTTTACGATCAAGCTTCTATACACCCGACAACTTTAATTGCTTCGTTAATATACTATAGGTCGTCTCCATTTAATCGGGCTGCTGCATTGATCCTAGTAATCCAGCAAGCTCAAGTCCTGTTTTTATTACGCCTGTCCCTATATGCATATTGTAAGGCTCTAGGACCGCTTGCTTAGCAAGCCTAAAACTACGAGTTCTGTTGTGCCATCTCTTTCGCTGCTTTTAGAACCTTCTATGTTTAGCTCTAGCTGTTACGCCTCTTTTAACTCTCATTTATTTAGCTCCTAATGCTGTCTTAATATCATACCACCTGTTACAATTGTCACTGCATTTATAGCTCGCTTGCGACTTTTGCTTTTCTTGGCAAGCAGGTGACCACCAAAGGCGTGTCTGCGGGTTATTTTTCCATTAGAAGTGAGTTTCACGCGTTTTGCGGTTCCTTTATGTGTCTTTAACTTTGGCATATTATTTACTCCTTATTGTAGTACTTAGATTTCGTCCAGCCATCTGAGGCTTTTTGTTCAACTACTGTACAATCCTGCATGTTCTGATAATTTTACCCATCATATCAAAAGCCGAGTTCTTTTATGAGCTTATCTCGACCTCTAAAGAAGATCATACTACCTTATTCCTGTCTTGTTGAAATTTACGTATTTTACGTAATTTAATTTCTAAATCGTTCTGACTAATTTTTAGACCAAGTCGCATTTGCTTAAGCTCACTTACCTTGGCTTTCCTGCGATTCTTTTGCTGTTCCTTCATCTTCTGGTATTGATATTTCACCCCAGTCAACAATTTTCTCACAACAGGAGGATTTTGCACAGCGATACTTTCAACAAGATCTACGCCTGATCTCGCTAGCTATTTTAAAGCCTCTCAATGTAGGCATAATACCCTAACTGTTCACCACTCGAAATCTATTACACGCACCCTCGGGCTCCTAATTTGCTCATTGATCCTGAACTAGATTACTAATTATAAACTCCTTATACTATATGTTTGGATTATATGGAGTAGCCAAAATTACTCTCATATAATAACAAAAAATATAGTGATATAACAAGAGTTATAGCTATTTAATACTTTTGGCCTGTATTGTAAGGCTTGATATATGACTAGGTAGAATATCGCTATTATTATCTAAATCTGCTATTGTAGCGCGATATTTTTACTATTTTAAAATAGGATCGTGCACTTAGGTTTAATTTTTCACTTGCCATATCCAGTAGATTTTTGCATACAGTTAAGTTTATGTTGTATTTAATATCATGTTGTGAAAGAGATATGTTAAATTTATAACTATTCTGATAGCGGTTCTTCTGATTATGTATTGCGGTATTTTATTGACATCGATAGCAGACCCATATTGAGCTAAAGAATTACCGTTGTGATTTTTGAATAAGTCTCATTTGTAGGCACCTCAGTAACATTTACTACCATATCTATCCTATCCAATAACGGTCCAGAAATTTTATTTTGATATTTTGATATTTGGCTGTTATTACAGCTACATTCATAGTTATTGTCGCCAAAAACCACATGGACATGGATTCATCAGAGCTATAAAGCATAAAAATCTGCTGGGTATTTAGCTCTATAACCTGCTCTACTTATTACTACAGTTTTATCTTCCATTGGCTGTCGAAGCGATTCTAAGGATGAACGGGAAATATTCAGGCATTTCATCTAAAAATAAAACTCCATTATGAGCTATGGCTTAGTTTCTCCAGGCTTTGGGTCTAGTCTCCTCCACCCTATTAAAGACGTCGACTTGCTTGCATGATGGGGTGACCGAAAAGGGTCTTTTGCATATTATATCGTCAACTAGTTCACCTGCTAGACTATATATTTTGTTACATTAATTATTTCTTCAAGGACAGAGGAGGTAATAAATCTAGAGTGATTTAGCTGGGTAGAGTCCCTTTTCCGCTACCAGGAGGCCATTAATAATAGCTATGGCGCCCAGCTGCTGCATATAATTAATGCTCGTTTGGCTTGTTCTGTCCCTATGATATTATCGAAGCGGATTTTTGGTATTGTTGGCGAATATTTTTACTAAGGGATTTGTTTTGCGTGGACGCAGATATAATAACTCTCCTTTTAGATGTAAAAATAATTTTTTAGACTTTGTACAGGTATAATTTTTATTCCAGATATAAGACTTGCTTGTTGTAGATTGTTTATAGGTATAAAAATTTGCTAATATTAGCCTTTTAGCTATTTCTATTATATTTATAATAGCTCGTATGGGCTCAATCTGACCTGTCTAAGGCTAGTTCTCCTGCAAAAGCTGAATTACAGATATTTTTACTACTTAGCTGATTACTATTACATAATATACTTAATGCTATGGCTAAATCATAGTGAGTACCATCCTCAGGGATTTCGCCGGTGCAGAGGTTTATGGTAATCGAGGGAACTCCAATAGTGAATTTGTGATGGCGCTTCTAACACGTTCTTTGCTCACTCAATAGATTTGATTTCATACCTACTATTTGGTAACGATGGCAGACCCTTGTCTAGAATCACTTTCGACTTCGATTACCTTACCGTCGAACTTATAGGGCTGCAAGCATAGAATCTTTGAAACCATATACTAAATAGTATTACAGAAATATTTAGTAAATCACAATAATATGCTACTGCTATGATATAATCACTAGTTATATGGTTGTGGGGCTGATATAGCTTTTAGACAATTGAACTTAACAATATATTCCGCAGATCGATCTATACGCGTAAAGTATTATTTAATTCAAAATCTACTGCGTCTGCATTTGATAGTGTAAAAGAGTATTTTTGTCTCACGATCACTTGCAGTTGTTGCTGCTTAATTTAAGGCAACCATTTCGTTTTATTTTCGCAGTAGTAGAATAGGCGAGTGTTATATTTTATACTGCTTTGCTGTCAGTTGAGAAGTAGTGCTGATGGACTATTTTATTCTACGTAACCAACTATCATTTTTTGGCTTATTTATATATTGATTGTTGGTTATAAAAAATTAAATAAACCTATATCTGTAGACTGAGTATATTGTTACCATTTTGGACCGGGGGCAGCACCTCTGCAGCTCCACCATATATTATTTATTCTTTGATTTTTAATATAATAATTAATAACCCTGTAGATGAATATAAAACAACCGCCTGCGAGGAACGGTTGTTTTACGGTGTGAAGTTTTTATAAGATAATGTTCTGTTTATTTTGCCCCTGTATAATATTCAAGAGCTACCTCTATAATATGACTATAGATTCACTATGTCAATAGGGTTTTGATAATTTATTTACTAACTTATCTGTGGAAATCTAATTTTTAGATAGAGTGTTAATAAAAATACAACATAAAAATGGTTATGCATATTGACAGATGTGTGTTTTATTGTTATTATCTAAGTAAGCTTTTTATAAAAATAAAAACAAAAAATAAAAAGCAAACAAAGTATAGAATATCTATTGTTTGGTGAATAGTTGTCGATCATCAAAAGATAGTATGTATTAACATATAGCATATTCATATTATATATAATAATTTACTGTTTGGTGTCGCCAATGCTCCATCAAAACTTGGACTGAATATATATATTATATTCAGGAAGTGCGATGTTCTAGAGCGTTAGTAACTTGAGTGTTCTGCTCTGGTCATATCTAGCTAAATCTTATATTGCATAGACATATAGAATTGATGCTAGATATGACTGCAGGTATGTGTTCATTCGAGTCTGTGCTCGGACTAGTTCCGAGCGGTCAGTTGCCTAGAGTAGCGGATATTAGGTCTAGTCGCCCTGCCCTTTTAATTATATGCAGCGGTGGTTGCCGATAGAACTATATTATAAATTCGCTACTCGGGCTTTTAAATAAAAAATGCTATAATAGTAGGGTGATATGTTAAGTAGAATATTATATTTGGTTATTATCACTTTTTATACTTATATATATATTAGGTTTTTACTACACCAACTCAGATTGGTGCAGTTGGAGTTTTAGTAGTTTTATTGTTTTTATGTAGTGTCTACTATAACTGCTAGCATATTTTGTGTATATTGCTAATAGAATAGTTTTGTCAGTTATTTTTGCTGATGTGGTTAATATTAAATCAAAGTCTATGTCACTAAAAAGCATACTATTTTGGGTCTGTTTTTGCTTTAGGGCCTGTTATGATGATTAGTCTTCAGTCTGTAGGTGGTGTTGGACTATGGTCATTTGTTTTAGTGTGTTTTTTTGCTGATTTTGGGAAGTCTTTATGTGTCTAGGCAAACTGCCTAAATTGATATAATTTGTTTTATGTTTATGCTATAATGGAAAGTATGCAACCAGAGTTTCCAGGACCAAAAAGGAGTTGAGCAATCATCATCTGTACATATCTGATGGTGATGTTAGATCTTATGACTATGACCCTAGAAACTATGAGTCTATAGGAGAGATTGAATCTCATGAAGAGTATTGAACAGCGAAGAGAAGCTAGTTCTTATGAAAGATATAAACCTGTACCATTTCCTGTGGCGAAAAATCAAGTTGCTGGACAGCCTGTATTGCAACAAGACACTCAGATAGTTCAAGTTGCAGATATAGTACTCCTATGAAATACCCTATATCGGCTAATGACGATGATGATATTGAGAGAGTGGGTAGATAGAGCTAAGCAAATAATAGTTCAGACCAGGGATGATCCTCGATTAGCGCGAAAAAGGCTTTAGACGCACTACGGAGAGATTATCTAGAAAAAGATACGGTAAAAATTACGAGCAACTTCTGATTAGGGAGATAATATGTTTGCTGTTGTTATTACATTATCTTAATATCTATGGTAGTTGTAGTGGCTGGGACTTTGATATATTTAGCATACAGAAGTTCACTTAGAGAGGCTAAAAACTACGAAAGAGGACTGAAGATGGTCCCTATGTTATATCACTTACCACCTATTAGTGATGATTTAGAAGCAGGTGGTCGTGATGAGCGTGATGTTGTAGAAGAAATACTTAGCCAGGCTCAAGTTATGTATAACATTATAGCCAGTACAGCATTAAAGATTTAAGCACAGGATTTATGGTCAGAGACATGTATCATTTGAAATTGTAGCTAGACAGGGGTCTTGTATATTATTATGTAGTTGCCCCTATTGTTTTTAGTAGATGTTGTTAAGCAGGCTGTTGCGGCTGCTTGTCCTCAGCTAGGCTTGAAGAAGTGGAGGAGCATACAACATTTGCCGAAGGTACTGCTATGACTGGATGTTATAGGAGGTGAATTTATACTAAAGAAGAACTTTGCTTATCCAATTGCTACCTATAAGGATACTAAGAGAGATGCCTCGAGAGCGCTTTTTAAATGCTTTATCTACTGCTGGCAGAAAAAGACGGAATAGGGCTACAATTTTTGATACGGCCAGCTAACGAAAAGTGGGTTAGATCTGCATTGAGTGTTGTGGAGAAAATAAAAAGATAGGGCTTCAGGTAAGGTTTCTACTGGGGTATCTGGTGGACATTTTGTGCGTGACGTTGCAGAGGCTTTATGGAAGCCACCTGATGTTAATTCATACAAGAAGAAAAGCAAGTTGATATTCAATTAACTACAAACCGAGCAGCAGGCTATTGAATCTATTGAAGGAAAACTAGATATCCTGATACGAGACTCTGGTTAGGGGTTGTTGTAGCTTCAGATACTGCTATGAGGATCACAGACTTTAATGAAAAAAATGTTGCAGCATCCTTTTCACTTTTTGATTCTCCTAGTAATAATGGGGTTACAATTTATTCCAACTAGAAATGTTGATAATTTAGTTACTTCATATATATTTAGATTTTTCCACAGTCTGTTAAGAGGTAATATATTAAAATAGTGTAGAATTAGCTACTCTATTTCATTTGCCTGATCAAAAATATCCCTACATCTCAAGTTAAGCGACAGATGAGTAAGCAAGTTGATGGTCCTACAGATATCATGAATGAAGGGTTTTTACTTGGATATAATGAGTTCCGAGGTGTTAAGAAGCCTATAAGACTTAGTACTAACGACAGACGAAGACACCTGTATATGATAGGTCAGACTGGTACTGGTAAATCAAAAGTTTCTTGAGAATTTGGCATATCAAGATATGATGGACGGTAAAGGCTTTGCTTTTATTGATCCGCACGGCGATTCCGCAGAAGTTTTAATGGGGCCGTTCCTCCTGGAGCGTGTAGAGGATATAATCTATTTTAATCCTGCTGACATGGATAATCCTATTGGTCTAAATATGTTTGAGTTTAATACTCCTGATCAGAAAGATTTTTAGTGCAAGAGGCGATTAATATGCTCTACGGTCTCTATGATCCTGGCCATACAGGAATAGTCGGTCCTCGCTAGAACATACATTTTTCATAATGCAGCGCTATTATTAATGTCAGATCCTGCAGGTGGTACATTCATTGATATACCTAAACTACTGGTTGATCAAGATTTTCTATGAAGAGTAAGCTAAGTAGTTACAGACCCTACTGTTTTGGAATTTTGGACTCAAGGAGTGGCCTGCATCTCAAAATCAAGTGAAGCAGGTGAGCTAGTTAGCTGGTTGCTTCAAAGTTTGGACCATTCCTATCAAATGATGCTATGAGAAATATTATAGGTCAAACGAAATCTGGATTTAATTTACGTGATATTATGGATAATCGTAAAATTTTTGATAGTTAACCTATCTAAAGGTAAGTTGGGTGATTTGAATTCTAAGCTTTTTGGGTATAATATTTGTTATGAAAATTCCAAGCAGCTGCTATGGGTGAGGGCTTGATATGCCGGAATCTAGTCGTCAGGATTTTTAGTTTATATGTTGACGAGTTCCAGAATTTCTATGACTGAAAGTTTTGAATCTATCCTATCGAAGCTCGTAAGTATAGGCTAAAGTTTGATATTGTAAATCAATTCATGACTCAGCTCACAGATAAGATTAGAGAAGCTATTATAGGAAATGTTGGAACAGTAATAAGTGGTAGGATAGGTATTACGGATGCAGAGATTCTTGTTAAGAAGTTTGAGCCAACATTCACGGCAGATGATATGACTAAAATGCCTAACTTTCAGAGGGTATAGCTAGTGTTATGATAAATAATACGCCGTCCGCTCCTTTAGTATATCATTTACACTCCTTTAGCTAAATCTGACGAAGCACTAGCAGTAAGGATGAAGAAACTTTCTGCTATTAAATATGGTCGCCCTCGTGCTGAGGTTGAATCTGAAATCAGGAGGCGTATATCTACACCTGTTAAAGTGCAGCAATCTAAGCGCTTTTCACCTGCAAACAGTACTAACGCTGGCCATTTTAATCCTAGCTATGGGGTTAAGCAAGGTCAGTCTGGATCTACGTCTTTTTCTAGATGAATGGCTATCTAAGAGACAGAAGTCTGGGTCATCTAGACCTGGAGTAATAAAGACACCAGCCTAATTCTAATCAATATATATCACAATCTAATACCCCTATAGAATATAATGCACAGAAAAGCTTGTATGTTTCACCAAATTACAATAATAACCGCAAGCATACCAATCCCCACAGGGACAATCCCAACAGGTATATCCTACTGTTAACCAAAATAATAATTTAGTTAATTCTCAAGATAATAATGGAGATGGGATTTTAAGACTTAGGTAGAAAGTTTATATTTAAAACCTAGCAGATGTTAGTGTTAGTCTGCATAACACTATATAATACTCAAAAATGCAGCACTAATGCTACTTTGTACGTTTTTAGTATGTCTAATATTTTTATTTTTGGTTCTTGATATTATAAAATCTACAATTATACCTATTATAAAGCCTATAGCTATTCCTATAAATTGTTCAGAACCATAAGGATAAAATCTACATATATACTCATTATATAGATAGTTATAGTAGATAAAATCATACCTAAAATCGATAATATTAATGTGTAAGATCTAAAACAATACATAGTCGATAAAATCAAGAAAAATCTCTATTGGTCTAAAATGAAATATTTTGCTTAGTACCTTTTGGCTTGGGTCTCATAGATTCCTAATCTCGTCTCATTATATTATTGAAAGATCTAGCTTTTTCATAGCAGATTACCTTTATTAATATTGTGTCTGATTAGCCGAATTTCTTCATAGTATTGGTTAGATTTTATATATAATAACACTGATAACAAAAGTGTTCTAAAGACGTTAATAATATATGTGTCTCTGACAGATGGGGGTAGCTTATGCAATTTTAATTCCATTTGTTTGATTATTGAACATGGAATGTTTAAAGATTCATCGCCTGAAGTAAGGTTGAAGTGATTTTTACAGTCATATGAATGTGGTAATGAGAGAATTCTGTGCTGTAGTAGGAATTTGTGATTTTACCCTCACACTGGAAAAGAATATTGCACAGAAGAGTTTTTGAGGAATATTTTTATTTATCCAATGTATTGTTTTATTATCATCAATACTCCATCATTAATATTTACAACGTCTGCATACTCAAGAATATCTCCTATATATGTTGATGTAGTAAAAGATATCTATTTATCTAATATATTTTTACATCAATAGTGTAATTAATTAATGAATTGGGAGATATCGTAGTATTTTATAATCCTGAGCGGAGCTGTATGATTTATAGTTGTTTTTATATCAACGTTAGTTTTGGATATAGATCATGAGCATTTTTGGGTAGATTCTCCGTTAATATATCTCCCGAATTTAGTAATATTGCGAAATTACCTATGCTACTAGCTACTCCTAATAGAGCTGGTTCTGTGTTGTTGATAGTATCTATTTTTGAGACATATAGGGTTGTATCTAGTCCAGGTATACTGTAGTATTTATTACTAATATTTGGTAAAGCAACTTTGCTATATGATATTTATAAATATGGTGGTTTGCAAAAATATTTTTCACTATTTTGCGGTTTCTATATTATTTTGCTGATACCTATAGACGATAATAATGCTCTTATGGATAAATCATTTTGTTTGTACCGTCGAATAAAATCTTCCTTATTCATTACGCCTCCATACAGAATATTACTTTCATGTGTCAATATGTTGTTATTTTTACTTAAAAATAATTCCAAACATCTGTATAAGAATAAAGGCTAATATGGACATATAAACCGCTATTAAGCGCATCTTCTTTGTTTTTAAGTGATTTAGCATAGTTAGATAGTCCGCCTGCTAGACTTGGACTGAAAGACAAATTGCCTACTAATTTTCTAAACATTTTTATTATGCCTACCCTTTTGCGATTATTAGTAGTAATTGTAGCATAAAATAATATTCAATTACAGTAACTATTGAGTGAAGTATGTAATTATATATAATATACATAAGTATAAATACCTGAAAAACCTAGATATATAGAAGGGACTTATGAGTAATCAGATAAATAGCGGGTCTTACGATGGTTCACAGATTCAGGTGCTAGAGGGGCTTGAACCAGTTCGTAAACGACCAGGAATGTATATTGGTAGTACTGGATATGATGGCGTACATCACTTAATCAAGGAAATTGCAGATAATTCTATAGATGAAGCTATCGCAGGGGTTCGCTACACGTGTAGATGTTAAAAATATTGAAAGATGGCGGAATTACGGTTACAGATGATGGTCGAGGTATACCAGTAGATAAGCACCCTAAGACTGGGCTTAGCGCATTAGAAACAGTGCTTACAGTATTGCATGCGGGAGGTAAATTCGGTGGTGGTGGTTATAAAGTATCATCGGGTCTGCATGGAGTTGGCTCAAGTGTCGTTAACGCTCTTTCTGCAAAAATGCATTGCAAGTAGTTAGGGACGGTCAGTTATATAGGTAGAATTTGAAAGGGTAAAATAGTACAGCCTTTGAAAAATTGGTAAGACTAATCGTGATACTGGTACGTCTATAACTTTTTATCCAGATCCTACAATTTTAAAGAGACAGTAGATTTCGATTATAAATGGGTTGTTAATTATTTAAGACATCAATCCTATCTTACAAAGGTGTATTCACTAGTGTTCAGGATGAGGCGCACTCCAAGAACGACAGGCTTTCTATTTTTGAAGGTGGAATTAGAAGCTATGTAAAAATCTAAATATTGGTAAGGATGTATATCAGAAAATATTTTATGTAGAGACCTGTTGAGGATTGCATGGTCGAAATTGCATTACAGTATAATGACACCTATACTGAAATGGTTAAACCCTTTTGCAAATATGTTTTAACTCCTGACGGAGGGACTCATCTAGTTAGGTTTAAAGCAGCACTTACTCGAGTTAATAATGACTATGCCTGTAAAAATAATTTACTCAAAAGAAAAAGAAGATAATCTAACTGGTGATGATATTCGTGAGGGCCTGACGGCGGTTATTTTGGTAAAGTCACAGATCCTCAGTTTGAAGGTCAAACAAAAGAATAAACTCGGTAATCCAGAAATGCGCCGCTATGTTGACCAGGTTATGAGTGAATACTTTAGCTACTATCTAGAAGAAAATCCAGCTATAGCTAAAAAGTTGTTAATAAAGCGCTGGCAGCTAGGGCGCGTGAGAGCTGCTCGCGCGGCACGTGATAATATTATACGCAAAAGGTGCCTTAGACGGCCTTAATTTTCCAGGTGAAACTTGCCGACTGTTCAAGTAAAGATGCAAAGGAATGTGAATTACTATATAGTTGAGGAGATTCTGCGGGTGGATCTGCTAAATCTGGAAGAGATAGTCGTACTCAGGCTATTTTGCCATTGCGTGAGTAAAGTCCTCAATACAGAAAGAGCTCAGCTAGATAGAATGCTTGCCAATAATGAAATAGTTTCACTAATAAAAAGGTATGGGCGTAGGTATAGGTGATACCTTTGATAGTTTCAGGACTTCGATATCATCGTATTATTATTAGTGACCGATGCTGATGTTGATGGTAGTCATAGCAACTCTTTTTAATGACATTCTTCTTTCGCCATATGAAAGAAGTTGTTGAAGGAGGCCATATGTATTTAGCAAAACCACCGCTTTATTTACTTAAGGCTACTGGTAATAAAAAGTGGTATGCTTTACAGCGATGAAGAAAAAGACAATATGATTTCTGAATTGATAGAGAAACGACGCTCTAACGGCGCAAAAATAAATCCAGATGATTCACCACGAAACAAGCTGGATTGAATGACATCAACGATATAAGGGTCTAGGTGAAATGGATGCTGATCAGTTATGAGGAGACGACTATGAAGCCAGAAAATCGTGTTCTAATACAAGTTAAGGTTGAGGATGCGGAGCGTGCTGATGCTATATTTGAAAGTAGCTTATGGGTGATGAGTTTCATTGCGTAAGAGTTTTATCTCAAACTCGAGCAAAAGATGCTAATTTTGATGAATTGGATGTTTAGAGGTTGACTATATGAAAGATGACAATCAGCAATCAGTTGAAGGTGAAATTTTACAGCCGAGCAGACTCATTCTCGTCTATTAGAACATAGAACTGTTGAAGAGTAATGGAAGATAGCTTCTTTAGGTATTCCATGAGTGTGATTATTGATCATGCATTACCTGATGTCGGGGATGGCCTTAAACCCAGTTCATCGCCGTATTTTGTACTCAATGAATCAAAAATGGTAATCGTAGTAACGCTAAGTTTGTAAAGTCAGCACGTATTATTGGTGATGTAATGGGTAAATATCATCCACATGGTGACTCAGCCATTTATGATTCTATGGTCAGGTTAGCCCAGGACTGGACTATGAGACATACACTTGTTCAGGGTCAGGGTAATTTTGGATCTATGGATGGGGATCCTCCAGCCGCTCACCGCTATACAGAGGCACGCCTAGATAAAACCAGCTGAAGAGGTTTACTTGCTGATATAGAAAAAGAAACTGTTGATTTCCGTGATAATTTTGATGGATCTGAGCAGGAACCTATGGTTTTACCCAGCTAGATTACCTAATTTACTTTTTGAATGGTCAGGTTGGTATCGCTGTAGGTATGGCAACTAGTATTCCCACTCATAATTTAGGTGAGTTAGTAGATGCGACTGTTGAATCAATTGATAATCCAGAAGCTGCAGTGGATGATCTTCTTAAACATGTAAAGGGTCCTGATTTTTCCGACAGGAGCCATAGTTTATGGTGGTGCTCCGATGTGGCAAGCTTACCAAACGGGTCGAGGCAGTAGACTATACGTGCTGTAGCAAATATCGAAGAAACTAGCGCAAGGTCGTCATCGAATAGTGGTTACCGAAATGCCATATGCTGTAAACAAGGCAACTCTTATTGAAAAGATCGCTGAGCTTGTAAAGGAAAAGAAAATTACTTCAATTAGTGATCTCCGTGATGAGAGTGCGCGTGGTAATGTTCGAGTTGTTATAGAATTGAAAAAGACGCCTATCCTAAAAAGTATTAAATCAGCTATACAAATTGACAGCCTTACAGACTAATTTTCATTACAATATGCTAGCGCTAGTCGATGGAAAGCAGCCTAGGATATTAGGTCTGCGCGATATTTTAAGTGAATTTATAAAGCACCGTCGTGGTGTAGTTAGACGTCGTACTGAGTTTGAGCTTAGCAGAAGCCCGCGCATATCTTAGAAGGGTATAAAATTGCGCTTGATCATATAGATGAAGTAATAAAAACTATTCGTGCATCAAAGACTCAGGAAGAAGCTGAGAAAAAGTTTAATAGCAAAGTTTGATCTGAGTGAGTTCAGGCTAAAGCTATATTGGCTATGCAACTGCGCAGACTTACTGGACTAGAGCGTGAAGCTATAGAGAATGAATTAAGAGAGCTTTTTGGCTTTAATTGAAAAACTAAAGGGTATATTGGCAGACGAGCAGGAAATTCTTAATATCATAAAAATGAGCTGATCGAGATGAAGAGAAAATGGTGATCAGCGCCGCAGTAAGATGATAAATCATGGAGCTTGGTAAATTTAGCGATGAAGAGCTTATCCAGGGAAGATTCTGTTGTTTTGTTGACTAGCGAAACATATAAAAAGAACTTTAGCTAGTGATTATCGTAAAACAAAATCGTGGTGGCAAGGTAAGTGTGGCATGACTACTAAAGGAAACTGACGTTATTGAGCATATAGCGATTCCTGCTGGTACTCATGATTGGCTTTATTCTTTACCAACCGTGGTCGTGTATTTAGATTAAAAAGCTTATGAAGTGCCAGCGGCTTAGCTTGCAGGCTAAAGGGTGTTGCAGCTGTTAATCTTTGCAGCTACAGCCAGAGGAAAAGATTACTGCAATTATCAAGTTTGAGAAAGATGCAAAGGATGATGGATATCTAGTTTATGGCAACCGTAAAAGGTACTATAGAAAAACGCCAGTCAAGGATTATGCTAATATTCGCACAAATGGACTTATAGCAATCAAACTTGATGACGGAGATGAATTACGCTGGATAAAAGCAGCAGTAGTGGGAATGATGACATTTTAATTTCTACTTCAGCAGGACAGGCTATCAGGTTTAACGAAAAAGATGCCCGTTCTGATGGGAAGAGCTGCGCGTGGTGTACGTGGCGTCGTCGTCTGCGCCCTAATGATTCAGTTGTTGGCATGGATATGCTGCTAACGACGATAGGACACTGCTGGTTATTTCAGAAAACGGTTATGGTAAAAGCTACTAAAATATCTAACTTCCCGTCACATAAGCGGGGTGGAGTTGGTATTAAGGCTGCTGTTGTAACTGCAAAACGGGCCCTATAATATCTGTGAAAACTATACAGCAAGATGACGTAGAGGCATTACTCGTATCAACGTAAGGCAAACTATAAGAGTAAGTCTTGAAGGATATACCAGTACTAGGAAGAACTACCCAGGGTGTTAGGGATTATGAAAACTTCTAATGAGTGATTCAGCTGCCTCTGTTGGTTTGATGTCAGAACGATCATCTAATGAGGAATCGTAATGTTGTCACCTTATCTCATAGCAGCTCTATTGGGGTGGATTATTGCCCAAGGTAGTAAGTATATTTTTGCTTTAATAAAGGGTAGATCTGTACGTAAACTTCAAAGCCTATATATCTCAGGGGAATGCCAAAGCGCTCATAGTGCTACTGTTTACGGCTCTAGTATCTGTCATAGGTCTAAAGAATGGTATAGATAGTGGGTTATTTGGATTAGGTTTTCGTATTTGCTTCTGTTGTTATGTATGACGCTATGATGGTACGCAGGTCTAGTGAAAACAGGGTATTATACTAAAAAGTTGATATCAGAGATTAACTCTCCTATTAAAACGCCTCGCTTCGCAAAGGGTCATGAGCCGATTGAGGTACTGGTTGGAGCAGTTATTGGTGTGGTCATTGGCGCTGTAGTTTATTTTGCAACAATATAATTATAAAAAGTATTGACTAGTGGGTTATTTATGCGCTAAAATAACAATCAGTTCTGGTTGCAGGTGCATGAAATTAGAAAATGCATTCTTCAGATATAAAGTGTGAAGTGCGAACAGATAAAGTTCATTAACAATTTAATTGTGCAATAATCATCGTCAGTTTATATGAGCAAATAGACGCTCAATGAAACGTTCTTTTATGGAGAGTTTGATCCTGGCTCAGGATGAACGCTGGCGGCGTGCCTAACACATGCAAGTCGAGCGGCAGCGAGTAGTTTACACCTGTCGGCGAGCGGCGGACGGCTGAGTAACGCGTGAATCTACCCTAAAGTGAGGGATAACCGCCTGAAAAGGGTGGCTAATACCGCATATGATCTTCGGATTAAAGGATTTATCCGCTTGGGAGAGAGCCCGCGTTAGATTAGGTAGTTGGTAGGGTAATGGCCTGCCAAGCCGACGATCTGTAGCTGGTCTGAGAGGATGATCAGCCAGACTGAACTGAGACACGGTCCAGACTCCTACGGGAGGCAGCAGTGAGGAATCTTCCACAATGGGCGAAAGCCTGATGGAGCAACGCCGCGTGCAGGATGAAGGCCTTCGGGTTGTAAACTGCTTTTATAAGTGAGGAATATGACGGTAACTTATGAATAAGGATCGGCTAACTACGTGCCAGCAGCCGCGGTCATACGTAGGGTCCAAGCGTTATCCGGAGTGACTGGGCGTAAAGAGTTGCGTAGGCGGTTTGTTAAGTGAATAGTGAAATCTGGTGGCTCAACCATACAGACTATTATTCAAACTGGCAAACTCGAGAGTGGTAGAGGTAACTGGAATTTCTAGTGTAGGGAGTGAAATCCGTAGATATAAGAAGGAACACCAATGGCGTAGGCAGGTTACTGGACCATTTCTGACGCTAAGGCACGAAAGCGTGGGGAGCGAACTGGATTAGATACCCAGGTAGTCCACGCCGTAAACGATGGATACTAGCTGTTGGAGGTATCGACCCCTTCAGTAGCGAAGCTAACGCGTTAAGTATCCCGCCTGTGGAGTACGGCCGCAAGGCTAAAACATAAAGGAATTGACGGGGACCCGCACAAGCGGTGGATCATGTTCTTTAATTCGATGATAAACGAAGAACCTTACCAGGGTTTGACATCCCGAGAAGATTTACGAAAGTAAATTGTGCCTTTTGGAACTCGGTGACAGATGATGCATGGCCGTCGTCAGCTCGTGTCGTGAGATGTTTGGTTAAGTCCATCAACGAGCGCAACCCTTGTGAATAGTTGAATTTTTCTAGTCAGACTGCCCCGGCAACGGGGAGGAAGGAGGGATGATGTCAGGTCAGTATTTCTCTTACATCCTGGGCCAGAAACGCGATACAATGGCTAGTACAATGCGCAGCGAAGCCGTGAGGTGGAGCAAATCGCATCAAAAGCTAGTCCCAGTTCGGATTGAGGCTGAAACTCGCCTCCATGAAGTCGGAATCGCTAGTAATCGCAGGTCAGCAAACTGCGGTGAATACGTTCCCGGGTCTTGTACACACCGCCCGTCAAAGCCATGAAAGTGACCAACACCCGAAGTCCGATTCGTCCGGGCCTAAGGTGGGGGCATGATTGAAGTTAAGTCGTAACAAGGTATCCGGTACCGGAAGGTGCGGATGGATTACCTCCTTTCTAGGGAGTAAATATGCCAATCTGTCGAGTAATCACAGATTGAGCTGGAGTCGGTCTCGTAGATATGCTGAGCTCACATATTTACAATAGTCCTTCTAGGGACGAGACAAAGTTCAACCTTTTATGTTATATGCTGAGATGGACTGCTCAATTAAGTTGTAAATTTGAAAGGTCCTTTCGGGACTTTTTGTTTTTACTATGTCATAATAATGGCATTAAATCAAGTATTGTCTATATAAGAGACTAAAAACTAAATGTGAGTAAAACTATTAGATAATTAGAGAATAAATTCTATTTATTGCCACCTTTAAATAACATATCTAATACAATTCCGAGTAGTAGTGGAGCTATATTGGTCATACATATAAACCCTTACCTATAGATATAAGACCATATAGGCGATATTTTTCGTAATCTGCTATACCAGAGCCCATATTATCTGCTATTTGACGATGGAAACGCTAAAAACACAACAGATGCGATTACGATAAATAAACCGCCAATAAACCATCCAAAGTTAAATTCGTATTTCATAAATTAATTATATTATACTATTGATTATTTTTACAGCCTGAGTATGCAATATATTGAGTATAAGGGCGTTAGCTCAGTTGGTTAGAGCACCTGCTTTGCAAAGCAGGGGGTCCGGGGTTCGAGTCCCGACGCTCCACCATTAATATTATTATGGGGCAGACCAGGTTTCTATCTGGAATGCTCCACCACGATGACATTATGTAATCGTGGGCGATTAGCTCAGCTGGTTAGAGCGCGTCACTGATAATGACGAGGTCGGAGGTTTCAGTCCTCATCGCCCACCACTGCATGGTGTATTTTAAATAGGAAAAATATATTTGAAATTTAGTAGATATATAATTCGGTTCTTATATAAAAACGTTATCAAAAAGTTTTATTTATTATACCTCCTGATCAAGGCACATTCTATTTTGGTATCTTTTGCTAGAATATATCAATCTCTACCTATATTGCCTTTAATTCTAAATTTATACTCCTCATAGAAACAATAACCGATTAAAACAAAATATATGTGGCATAAATTTTAGTAATCCAGTAGGGCTATCCGCTGGTTTTGACAAAAATATTGGAACTAATACCTACTATGAGTATGGTCGGTTTTGGGTATATGACAGGAGGGTCTATTACTATTACTCGCGCGCAGGTAATCCTAGACCATGGTTCTATCGATTACCTAAGAGTAAATCGATTATTGTTCATGCTGCGTCTTGCTAACGATGGAGCTAATACTATTCTTCAGAATATAAAAAGACAATATAAAAGAAGCTAATCGCAAAATACCTCTATTCATATCTATAGCTGTAGTTGCGCGTTCGCAAGACAGTACTGAAGCAGATATAATAAAAAGACGTTTGCGAGGCAATGAATCTTGTCTCTGGTAGCGGGCTTGCAAGCTGTAGAGATAAATATTTCTTGTCCAAATATTGATGACAATCAGCCCTTTACTTATCCAGATAAACTAGATAATCTCTTATCTCAACTGGATAAAATAAGTGCAGATATGCCTATTTTTATTAAGATGCCTAATCTAGTGGATTTTGTAAGATTTGGATTAATACTTGATATAATTTCTAAACATAAAATAAACGGCGTTACTATAAGTAATCTTGTAAAGGATAGAAGTAACATTAACCTGAAAGATAAGCTTCGGAATCTGTTAAGGGCGGATTGAGTGGCAAGCCATGCAGAGATAGAAGTTTGACTTGATAAAATTTACTTATGAAAAATATAGGGATCGGCTTTTTAATTATAGGTGTGGGTGGAATATTTAATGCTGAAGATGCCCTATTTGAAAATTCGTGCTGGCTCCAGCTTGAAGTTGCTTTTAATTACTGGTCTGATGTTTGAGGGTCCGCAGCTGGTCGGTGATATCAACCATGGTCTTGATAAATTATTAAAAAGAGATGGTTTTAGTAGTTTAACCAGAGGCTATAGGAATTGATGTGAAAAAGTAAAAATATTAAAAAGTATTGCAAAAATAAAATTTGTTACTATATAATCAATTATCAGTGAAGCGAAAGTTCAAATAAGAACCTCTGGCGGTGTGATTGATACTTTTATACGTATTAAGCGTATAGTTCTCATACCGTTTATTGCGTGAAGATTTTTGAGTGCAGATAGTTTGCATTATGTAGGTTTTAGCTTATAGTGTTTTCGTTTGTGCTCTCAAAGATTTAAGTATGCACAAGATCGTTAAACTAATTTGATTAAGAAATATGAGTTTTTATAAATTGACGGCAGTAGTTGTTATATAGCAATTACTAGTTAGTCAATGCCAAAAAGGTACTCAAGGGCACATAATGGATGCCTAGACGTATATTACCGATGAAGGACGTGGAAGACTGCGATAAGCTTTCGGGTAGCTGTCAACAAGCTTTGATCCGGAGATTTCCGAATGGGGAAACCCAACACGAGTCATGTCGTGTTACCCTGTCTGAATACATAGGGACATGAGGCGGGAACCATCTGAACTGGAAACATCTTAGTAGGATGAGGAAAAAGAAAGTAAATAATGATTACGAAAGTAGTGGCGAGCGAAATCGTAAGAGCCCAAACTCTTATAGATTTTTTTGATTTATAGATAAATAAGCTGATAGGCGAATATCTAGAGGGGTTGTGATATACATGACCAAGTCAGAGCACTTTGATTAGTTCAAATAATCTGATTTGCGACTACTGTCTATCAACAGTAGTAAGGTAAGAAAATTGCGTGGTTAGCAGAATAGTTTGAATGACTAGCCAAAAGAACGTGAAAAGCCGTGTAAAGTCAAAACGACGCTGACCTTATAGTATGTTTTTATCGAGTAGGGCGGGCACGAGAAACCCTGTCTGAATCTGGCTGGACCACCAGCCAAGGCTAAATATAATATACGATCGATAGTGAACTAGTACAGCGATGGAAAGGTGAAAAAGAACCCCGGGAGGGAGTGAAATAGATCCTGAAATTATGTGCCTACAAGGAGTCGGAGCAGATTTGTCCGGGTGACGGCGTGCTTTTTGTAGAACGATCCAGCGAGTTAATTTCGTACGCAAGGTTAAGTCAGTTGACGGAGCCACAGTGAAAAGCGAGCCTGAATAGGGCGTTTAGTGTACGGGAATTAGACCCGAAACCGGGTGACCTAACCATGAGCAGGTTGAAGCTACTGTAACAGGTAGTGAAGGACCGAACCAGGATACGCAGCAAAGTGTTTGGATGACTTGTGGTTAGCGGTGAAATGCCAATCGAACTCGGAGATAGCTGGTTCTCCTCGAAATAGCTTTTTAGGGACTGGCGTCATGTTAGTACATGTCTGGGGGTAGAGCTCTGTAAAGGATTGGGGCGAGCAACTCGTACCCACCCTTTTAACAAACTACGAATACCGTATATGTAATCACGGCAGTTAGAACATCGGTGCTAAGATCGGTGCTCAAAAGGGAAACAGCCCAGACCATCATCTAAGGTCCCTAAATTAACGTTCAGTGGGAAACAAGGTGAGATTTCTTAAACAGCTAGGATGTTGGCTTAGAAGCAGCTATTCATTTAAAGAGTGCGTAACAGCTCACTCAGTCAAGAGATTTTGCGTGGAAAAATGTAACGGGGCTAAATGTATTACCGAAGATATGGATTATTACATTAGTAATAGTGGTAGAGGAGCGTTCTATCAGCAGTGAAGTCGAATTGTAAAGTATTGTGGAGCGGTAGGAAGTGAGAATGCTGGAATGAGTAACCATAAGAGAGGTGAGAATCCTCTCGGCCGTAAGAGCAAGGTTTCCTGAGCCATGGTAATCATCTCAGGGTTAGTCGGGCCTAAGCCGAGGCGCAGAGCGTAGGCGATGGACATCAGGTTAATATTCCTGAACCGGCGTAAGTTTTGTACACTGTTCACGGGGAGAGTAATCGAAGCGGATTCATGGTTTATCCGTCCAACCGAGCGGGAACGCAAAAGGGAGTGAAAGTGATTCTTCGGAGTCGACGATTCTGGTGAAAAGGCCTGGCTAGAAAAGCAGATGTACGCGTGGACTTAGCCGCCCGTACCGCAAACCAACACAGGTGCTCGAGTCGAGTAGACTCAGGCTTACGAGCGAACCTTCGCTAAGGAACTCGGCAATACAGCGACCGTAACTTCGGGATAAGGTCTGCCCTCCCACTTCGGTGGATATCAGCCGTCGTTCACTCAGTGAATAATAGGTTAAAGAGTACATTTTTAATCACAAATACGAATTTTCTGAGATACGAGCAAACAAATCGCTTTTGAACGCGAAACTCTCGTATCTAACGATGTGGGGGCCGCAGCAAAAGAGCCCACGGAACTGTTTATCAAAAAACACAGGTCTCTGCTAACACGAAAGTGGATGTATAGGGGCTGACTCCTGCCCGGTGCCGGAAGGTTAAGGGGAGTGCTTCACGGTGCAAACTGAAGCCCCAGTGAACGGCGGCGGTAACTATAACCGTCCTAAGGTAGCAGAAATTCCTTGTCAGGTAAGTTCTGACCCGCACGAATGGAGTAATCATGTGGGCACTCGTCTCAGCGAAGGACTCGGTGAAAGTGCATTGGCGGTAAAGATGCCGTCTGTCCGTACCAGGACGAGAAAGACCCCATGGAGCTTTTACTACAGCTTTACATTGAATACGGTTTCAACATGTGTAGCATAGGTGGGAGACTGTGAAGCAGATACGCCAGTATTTGTGGAGTCACCAAGTGAAATACCACCTTGTTGTGATTGTGTTCTCACGCTGACCGTTATCCGGCTAGAGGACCGTGCATGGTGGGTAGTTTAACTGAGGGCGGTTGCCTCCTAAAGAGTAGCGGAGGCGTTCAAAGGTTGGCTAACTTCGGATGGAAAATCGAAGTGATAGTGTATGCGCACAAGCCAGCTTGACTGTGAGGAGTACATCCAATCAGAGACGAAAGTCGGAGCAAGTGATCCGCTGTACGTACATTTGTACATGAATGTAGGGATCGACAGCGCAAACGGATAAAAAGTTACCCTGGGGATAACAGGCTTTGATAGCGCCCAATAGTTCACATAGACGGCGCTGTTTGGCACCTCGATGTCGGCTCATCACATCCTGGAGGGGAGCACCTTCCAAAGGTTCGGCTGTTCGCCGATTAAAGTGGTACGCGAGCTGGGTTCAGAACGTCGTGAGACAGTTCGGGTTTATATCCGGTATGGACGATAGGAAATTTGAGAAGATCTACCCCTAGTACGAGAGGACCGGGGCGGACGAACCTCTGGTGTATCGGATTGTGGCCACCTGCTGCATTGTCGAGTAGCTATGTTCGGAAGGATAAGCGCTGAAAGCATATTAAGCGAAAGCCCGACTTCAAGATTAGGTTTTCCTATGAGGACACTGAAAGACTATCAGTTTGATAGGCGCAAGGTGGAAAGTGCTAGTAATATATGGAGCTGGAAGCGTACTCAATAGTCCCATCGCTTTTTATGTCCTTGTCTGTGGATGTTTATATATATAAACTCTACGGATAAGGTAGACTTGATCTAGTGATTGGTGTATATCACACCAAAGTCAATTTAAAAACTTTCCGTGCAACATTTGGACATCGAAGCTAGGCTTTTGACCCACTGATTATTATAATCAGCACAAAGTGTCTTAAAAAGCCTTACTCGGATGCCCTATAGCGAGGAGGAAACACCTGTTCTCATTCCGAACACAGAAGTTAAGCTCCTTAGCGGCGATTATACTGCGAAAGTGGAAACTAGCACTGGTGCTGAATTATATAAAACCTCTGGTAAAAACCAGAGGTTTTATTTTTATATCTCTAAATTAACAATTTGCAATTACAAAGCGTGATATAATGTCATATGTAATGTGTATGATGTGAGGGCTATGTACGGGTTTACTGCTACGACTATGATTACTACTCCCTGTATAATATAGAATCTTTTTAGTAATAATATAAATGCGCAGAAATCTGTCCAATATAATATATCTAAGGTGCAAAAATTACCTAGCACCTTGTCTGAACTGGCGCCACTGCCTTCTAATCAGCCAGAGTGGTATAAGTCTCATCTTCAGAGAAAGACACTTAAATAGGCTATCTAGCTATAAAATCTGAAGTCACGTACACAATTTCTACTAAAGGAAAGACAAGCTCTGATTTGGCGGAATTTTCTAGACAATCTAATGAAACTTTAAATGATGCGCGAGGTTGGGCTCGACTTGGTGTAAAAATTTAAGCATGTTGATTCTGGCGGTGATTTTTGACCTAGTCTTAAGTCAACCAGAATATATGACATCATTTTCTTCATATTGTAGCTCTGACTGGAGCTGTAGGAGTCAGTAAGTCTGTGATTAGTAATGATAAGCGCTGGCAGAAGACTAGTAAAGCTTGGGGTGAGTATGGAGGGTCTATAAGAGATTATAGACATATGGCTATCAATCATGAAATAGGTCATTGGTTAGGGTCATGGACATCAAAATTGTAATGTCTCAGGTGAATCAGCAGCGGTTATGCAGCAACAATCAATAGATCTACAGGGATGTAAATTTAATCCTTGGCCATTAGAAAGTGAAATATGGTCAACTACTCTTGGGGTAAGAAAAATATGAAAGTAAATGGAGTATTTAGCAAAAATTTCAGAAAGGAATTGGAAAATACTTTTAATTCTGATGGTCTGTGTATTTAGTGTTATTGATATATTTCTATGAGCGTAGTTTATTGGCGCGAGGTTGATGAGTCTATAGTTAAGAGTCAATTATCAAACCAAGGATATATTAGTTAAAACTTCAATCTGATGATTTTTCCCATAATACTATATATCAGGTGAAGGAATCTTTAGATAATACTACTGATTGTAGGGTAATTTTTATTTAATTGGCAGTCGAGCTTTATTGAAAGAATTAAGTCTAAAATTAATAAGTGTACCTTAGAATCAGATAGACTGAGTCGCCAGAAGGAAGCTGTCTATAGGGTTGGTGCACCAAATGGATAAAGAATCAGGTTTATCAACTATACTCGCAGCAACAAATAAACTTCATAATGTAAAAACATACGAATACTATAAAATGTAAACAAATCGGCGTGAAGTTATTGAATCTACAAATAAGATACCTGGCAGCGTATTACAAATAGTATTATATTAGCCAAAAACTAATAACATATGATACAAATTAGAGATACATGATAATGAACAAAACTTTAAGTTGTATAATTCGGCAATGGATGAGATGTTGCTCAAATATATAGCGAAATTGTGGGCCTACAAGCACAGGCTATCAAAGAATATGACGAAAAAGTATCGGATCTGATAAAAATCCTATAAAGTTTGATTTTAAATTAAACTTTATATTACTCTAAATAAATATAACCCTCTCGCAGTTGGGGTTATATTTTTGTATAGATATCCATTATCTATATTGGAAAGCTATACAATTTATTTAAGTAGATTCGGTAAGTGTATAATTACCTCCTCTATGAGATAATAGCGTACAACTTAGAGTAGTACAAGAGTTTTTTCACAACAAAATGTAATATTGTAAACGTTGACAAAAAGCACAAGCTGTGTTATATTATATACCATACACATATCATATGTGAGTTAAAATAACGGGATTTCTGATATATTTTATGTGGAAATCTCATATAATAATTGAGAGAAACTGTTCAAAATGGCAGGAACAAAAAGCTGGTGGGCAAAAAGCGGCCGCAACAAAATAAAGCACTACATGGAAGTGATTTTTATGCTAAAAATTAGCGCAATCGGTGGTAAAAAGGTAGGATCTGGTGGTTTGCTGCTAATCCAGCCTTAGTACGTATAGCGGGTGCAAAAAGGTGGACGTATTAGCCGTCGTGGCAAAGAAAAATTACGCAGATGCAGCATAATGTGGTCTAGTATATTTTAGGTAAAGCAATACGTAACTTCCAT